>VFSW01001211.1_pt1 | contig 39059 bp, 33 predicted proteins | sample 5358111 | NCBI WGS metagenome assembly VFSW01 (sample SAMN11554181, study PRJNA540505) | mine drainage metagenome | isolation source: sediment from site ElyBrook_90M | place: USA: Ely Copper Mine, Vershire, VT | collected 2017
AGATCATCATCGGAAAATGCAGCAGGAGAAGAACTGGGCAGAGTGAGTGGATTCAACTTTCATCAGAAGCAAAAAAAAGAGAAGGGAGTTGCGGAGGCTCCCTTCTCTTCCGGATACAGGGGTGAAACCTCTTAGCTGAGCGGCGTGCTGGCCGAAGTTGCCGCTGCAGAGGGGTTAACACGGATCACGCCGGACTGGTCAGTGTAAAAGTACCGCTGGCCGGTCGTGCCGGGAACCGTGGGAGCGGCCGTAATGGTATAGGCCAGGTTGCTGGAACCGACTGTATAGCTAAACGTGTAACCGCTCTTGACGCCACTGGCGAGAACGGAGTCCACCAAGTCAGCTGTGGCGGACGACACGGTGCTGCCTGTTGCCAAATTGCTTAAGTTAGTCTCATACATTCCGTACGTGGTCGAGAAAGCGACCGACGCGGTGTTGATGGTGCGCAGCGAGCCAACAGCAGAGGCTTCGTTCGCGGCCATCTTGGAGCGGAGCAAGTTCGGGATAGCAATCGCCGCGATAATCAGAATGATCGCGACCACGATCAGCAATTCGATAAGTGAGAAACCCTTTTGACGCTTCGTCATCAATGTCCTCCGACCATGAAAGGTCTGGTTGTTCTTTCTTTGCCAAGTCCACGCGGCAATGCGCTATAGGGAGCAATTGGACCGCCATAACTGAATGGGAATCGGGATCCTGTTGCGATTCGTGGTAAATTACTGATGAAAATACACTTAATCAGGTGTGGATAGGGCTGAGGGAAAGAGTAAAGTAAGTCCACCCATTTGCCAGGCTTTGGAAGCTGACACAAAGTGTCAGTGACAAATGCCCTTTTGCGTTCCTGTACTTATGGGCAATCAAGAACTTCAACCGAAAGAGATGGCCCCGAAAATTGGGCCCCATTGATTTCCTAAGAATATTCTCAGAAAGACGATCCCAAGTTTCCGAATGACTGCGAGCTTTCCGGCCGGGTTTGCACAGACTAACCTATTGGCGTGCTGGTGGCATCCGCCGCCCCACTGAGAGTGGAGCGAATGGTGCCGCTCTGGTCAGTGAAGAAAGACCGCTGGCCGGTTACGCCGGGGCTCACGGGCAATGCGGTAATGGTATATCCGAGGACATGGCCGGCCGAATCGCTGGCGGTAACAGCGTAAAGATACTTGTAGCCGCCCTTTACGCCGGTTGCGAGAACCACGTCAATCAGGTCGGCTGCCGCGGACGAGGTCGTGCCGCCTGAGCTTGGGCCCATGTCGGCCAACCCTTGTGGATATCCACCGTACGTGGTGGAGTACATGACCGTGCTGGTGTCGAGAGTCCGCAGGGTCTCGACGGCGGCCGCTTCATTCGCCTGGATCTTGGACTTCATCAAGTTGGGGATGGCGATTCCCGCGATGATCAAAATGATAGCGACGACGATCAGCAACTCGATCAGTGAAAAGCCTTTTTGACGGCCATTGCGCGAGATCATGATTTCTCCTTGCTCCCGTTTCGGAACCTGCCGCGCGCCCACCCGCGCGCAGACATGGATGGTCGTAGTTCGGCCGTGGGAATGACAAAAGTTTCCGCCTGACACCCACGGCGAAGCAGTATTCTACACCGTGAACGTCAAAATTGGGTGGCAAGTAAGGTACCGATTTTGGTCTATCCCGGGTGCTGGGAGTTCTGGGTCGGCTATGATGCGTCAAAGCCTATATAGTCCCGAATGGACCGATGCCCAAGGATCTTGCCTACGCTTCGCTTGACTCGCTGCTTGCCGAGAATTCGTCTGTGGTGGAACGGCTTTGCGCGAAGGCCGACGCGAGTGGTGATCTCGACGGCTGGGTCACGCTCGTCAACCACAGCGGAACCGCATTTAAGAATGCACAGCTGCAACTGGTGGCCGGCGACTTGCATCGCGTGGTCGCGGAGAATGGAATGGACGAGATGAATGCGATGCGGGCCCTTTCCGCCCCGGCAAAGGCCCCCGCGCCGTTCCAGCAGGAGTCCTTTTCCGAATACCATCTCTACTCGCTGAATCGCCGGACTTCCGTCTCCGATCAGGAGTCCAAGCAGATCAGCCTGCTGAACGCGTCGCACTTCCCGGTGCAAAAGGTGTACGTGGTGAACGGCCAGTTTTATTACTATCGTAACGGCAGCCAGCCCGGCGCGCCCATCAAGGATCCCGTGCAGGTCTATTACAAATTCAAGAACCAGGAAAAATCCGGCCTGGGCATGCCGCTGCCGTCGGGAACGGTTCGCGTCTACCAGGCCGATTCACGCGGCGGCTCTCTCTTTGTCGGCGAGGACCACATCGCGCACACGCCGAAGGACGAAGACCTCAGCCTCCATATCGGAAATGCCTTTGACATTATTTCCGAACGCAAACAGACCGACTACAAGAAACTATCCGACCGGCTTTACGAATATGAGTACGAGATCACTTTGCGGAATCACAAGACCACTCCCATCACCGTGGAAGTGAATGAACCGATCGGCGGAGACTGGGAGATGGTGAACTCATCCCACAAATATACGAAGACGGCCGCGTTCGCCGCGCAATTTCAAGTGCCGGTGAATCCGGATTCCAACTCCGTTCTGAAGTATCGCGTGCGCGTAAGGTACTGACGAAAGTGACTGGCTTGCCCTGAGCCACAGCGAAGGGTGACTGGTAAAAACCTTAACCGCGGATAGGAACTACTTTTTGCGGCTTGCGGCGCGCTTCGGCTTGGCCGGGCGCGCCACTGCTTGTGCTTCAGAGGTTACGATCGCTTCCGCCTCGATTTCCACTAGCATCTCCGGAGAGACCATGCCGCCTACCTGCACCATGGCGGTCGCGGGACGGATCTCGCCAAAAATCTTTCCGTGCGCGCGGCCGATCTTTTCCCATTCCGTTATGTCAGCCACATACATGCGCGTGCGAACAACGTCTTCCATCCGCGCGCCCGCCTTCTTGAGCGCGGCTTCGATATTTCGGAGCGTCTGCACCGTTTGCACATAAGCGTCGCCGATGCCCACAAGTTTTCCGTCTGGACCCGTGGCCGTGGTCCCGGAAACGTGGATCGTATCGCCCACCCGCACAGCGCGCGAATAGCCGATGATGGGCTCCCATGCCGTGCCCGAGGAAATATTCTGTCTCTTCATTTCATCACCCCTCACGAAGCTGAAAATCCATTCTTCTTCTAAAGAGCAGCCCGTATTGTGACATGAACAGGGTCCGAGAGAGTATCTGGACATTACACCGCGTATGCCAATAAGCTTGATCCGCGTACCAAAGGAGTTTCCCTTGCGCTGCAACAATATATTGGAATCCGTCGGACACACGCCGCTTGTCCGGCTGAACCGGCTGACGGCCGAACTCGACGCCGAAGTTTATGTGAAAGCGGATTACATGAATCCGGGCGGATCGGTGAAGGACCGCATCGGCATCTGGATGATCAATGAAGCGGAAAAGCGCGGCCTGCTAAAGCCGGGCGGCACGATCATCGAGGGAACTTCCGGCAACACAGGAATCGGCCTGGCGCTCGTTGGAGCGGTGCGCGGGTACAAACTGATTTTCACCATCACCGACAAACAGTCCAAGGAAAAGGTGGATTTGCTGAAAGCACTCGGCGCGGAAGTCATTGTCTGTCCGACGGCCGTCGAGCCGGACGATCCGCGAAGTTACTACTCCGTCGCCAAGAAATTGGCGAAGGATATTCCCAACTCGTTTTATCCGAACCAGTATGAGAACCCCATGAACCCGCAAGCGCATTACGAGACCACCGGCCCCGAAATCTGGGAGGATTCCGCGGGGGAAATCACGCATTTTGTCTGCGGCATGGGCACGGGCGGAACGATCAGCGGCGTCGGCCGATATCTGAAAGAAAAGAATTCCAACGTCAAGATCATTGGCGTGGATCCGATCGGCTCGCTCTACTACGAGTACGTGAAATCCGGAACGGTCGGCAAGGCGAAAACGTATGTCGTGGAAGGCATCGGCGAGGATATTTTCCCGGCGACGATGAATTTTAAGATCCTCGACGACGTGGTGCAGGTGAATGATCAGGAGTGCTTTATTTGGGCGCGGCGCCTGGTGAAGCAGGAAGGCGTGTTCACGGGCGGCTCGGGCGGCGGCTGCGTATCAGCCGCACTGCGGGTTGCTAAAGGACTACCGAAAGGTTCCTTCGTCGTCGCGTTTCTGCCCGATACCGGCATGCGCTACCTGAGCAAGGTCTACAGCGATGAATGGATGCGCGAGCGCGGCTACGTGGATTCCGAAGTGGCGCTTTCGGCGGAAGAAGTTGTCCGCGCCAAACACAGAACCGGCAAAGTGCGCGACCTGATCGTCGCCGGGCCGGACCAGACCGTGTTCCACGCGCTGCACACCATGCAGACACAGGATATTTCCCAACTGCCTGTGTTCGAGAATAAGACGCTGGTGGGCGCAATCTACGAAGACCAGATTCTGAATCTCGCCCTGCAGGGGCGCGACTTGCGGAAGATGACGATTCGCGAAGTGATGTCGAAACCCCTGCCCACCGTGTCCGCCGAGGCGCCGGTCGAGCGGCTGACCTATCTGCTCAGCCATGAAAATCCAGCGGTCTTCGTGCAAATGACCGACGGCAAATTCGAGATCATCACGAAATACGATCTGATAGGAACCATTGCCGGGCTGATGGAGCAGAAGCGGTAATCCGCGAGAGCTATCAGAGTGCCGGGACCGCCTTCTTTCCTTCCTGTTGATCCACCAGAAAAACTACGCGTCATTCCGAGAGCCTGTGACTTTTTTGATTTTTCGCGCAGGGCGACGCTGAAAACAATACTCATATAAGCGCAAAAGTCGCCAAATCGCAATTTAGTCACACACTCCGAGCGAAGCGAGGAATCCCTCCGTGTTTCGTAGCATGGCGCGAAAAAGAAAGAGGGATTCCTCGCTTCGCTCGGAATGACGGACCTGCCTGTTAGTTATTCAGTTCAGAACTTGTGTTCGGCCAAAATGCTAGAAAAACAGAAACCGCTTCCGTTTGCAGTACTGCATCGGCTTGGCGTCCGGGTCGGCCTGCTCGGGTTCATACGGCAGGCTGCGCCCCTCGAATGCGGCGAGCGGATTGTCAATAAATAGCGCCTTGGCGCACTCTTCGCCGCGCCGCCCAGCAACGAGATCGTCGGCGGCGCGAAGCTGCAAGGGCCGGCCTTTCAAATTGTGGGCGTCACTCGAAACAAAATGAACGCGATCCGCGTCGAGCCACTCTTCGGCGCGGCTCTGCGCGGCGCTTCCAAAACGCCCCAGCAACGAACCCGCCGTGATCTGTACGTACGAACCCTGATGCAGCCAGCGATAGAGCCGCTCCGGCTTGGTCCGCAGAATCGGATTGCGCTCGGGATGCGTAATGATCGGCGACAGGCCCATTAGGTGCAACTGGTGCATCGCGTCATTCATGGCCGGCGGGATGACAAAATCGTCGAACTCCACCAGCAAATAGTCCTTCTGGTTGATCGTATATTTTTGCGGATTTTTCGGCAGGTCGCGCAAATTATCCGCGCTCATGTGAAAATCGCAGCCGGTCGCGATCTTCAGGCGGTCGCCGACCGCGGTCTGAAATTCCTCGCAGCGCCGGCGAATCAGTTCCGGGTCAAACGTGTACGCGGAATTCGCGTGCGGAGTCCCGACGACGTGCGTGACTCCCTCCGCGATGGCCATTTCCGCCATCTGGATCGAAGTCTCCAGGGTGTCCGCGCCGTCGTCCAGCCCTGGGAGGATGTGACAGTGGATGTCTACCATGCTGTTTGTCAGCGAACCGTCAGCACCCAAGATACCTGAATATGCGCACCAGACAAGGTTCAATCCATAGGGGAACTTCCGGCAAAGTTCCGGGCGGCCCAGCTAAGGAACAGGGATACGCTCCAGTGGTACTATTTGTTGTTTGCGGATCGGGAAGCCGGTTTGCCGATGGCCACATTTTTCATGGAACAGTTCGGATGCAGGGCGACGCAGGCGGATGCCGCGGCCATCGAGGCACAACTCCGCGCACGTGGATACGGCGTTTCGTCCGGAGCGCATTCCGCCGATGTGGTCGTCGTGAATACGTGCACGGTGACGGCTGCCGCGGATTTGCAGGCGCGCCAGGCGATACAGGCGATTCGGCGCGAAAATCCGGCGGTGCGCATCGTCGTGACCGGGTGTTACGCGCAGCGCGCTCCCGAAGAACTGGCCGCGCTCGACGGTGTCTCCTGGGTCGTGGGTAACTCGTACAAGCCGGAAATTCCCCGCCTCATCGGCGAAATGCAGGCGCAGGCAGCCGCGACCGGCGGCGCAGGACTGATCACAATTGCTCCCGTACCCGGCGCCACGCATGCGCCCGTTCACGCCCCGGCTCAAATCTTGACCGGCCATATGCGCGAGCACCGCGAACTCCTTGGCGCGCCAATTTCCGGCGGAGAGGGCGGCCACACGCGCCCGATTCTGAAAATTCAGGATGGGTGCGATCGGAAGTGCACCTACTGTGTGATCCCGGAAGTTCGCGGGGCGAGCCGCAGCCTCTCGCCGCTTCGCGTTGTGGAAGAGATTCGCAAGCTGTGCGCGGGCGGTGCGCGCGAAATCGTCCTGAGCGGCATTGATCTCGGCAACTATGGGCGCGACCTTAGGCCCCGCGCAGAGCTCGGCGATCTTTTGCAAATCGTGCTGGAGGAAACGCAGGTCGAGCGTTTGCGCGTCAGCTCGATCGAGCCGATGGACATCACCGCGGATCTCGTCGGCCTCTTCGCCGCGAACAGCCGCCTCGCGCGGCATTTCCATATGCCGCTGCAATCCGGTTCGGACCGCATTCTGCGGGGAATGCACCGTTGGTATCGCGCGGAGCATTATGCGCGCCGCGCGGACCTTGCGCGCGAACTCGTTCCCGACGCGGCCATCGGCGCCGATGTGATTGCCGGATTTCCGGGAGAGACCGAGGAAGATCATCGCGCCACGATCGAACTCATCGAGCGCTTGCCGCTCACCTATCTGCATGTGTTTTCGTTTTCGGCACGCCCGGGAACTCCGGCAGCGGAACTCAGCGGGGCCGTGCCGGAGCGCACGATTTCACGTCGCGCACGCGAATTGCGCACCCTCGGCGAAGCGAAGAAGATCGCATTCCGCGCCGCCCAGGCTGGCCGTTCGCTGCGTGTTTTAACTCTAAATCGCCGCGGCAAGGACGCTGCCGGTCCGTGGACGCGTGCGATTTCCGGAAATTATCTTGACGTGCGCGTCGCGGGCCGATGGCCCGTAAACCAATTTTTGGAAGTGACGGTAAACGGAGTGAATAGCCAGACTCTCGCCACCGCGGTGCGTTAGCTAAAACATTTGGCAAGCATTGCGGCGCATTGGGTAGCACAGGCACTCTTGCCTGTGTGGGTTTTGCAATCGTAAATTGGAACTGAGCCGTATCCGCAGCTTGCAAAACCGCACAGGCAAGAGTGCCTGTGCTACTCCACCTGAACCGCGAATTTCCTTATTTTTTCAGTTCTGCTCACGAAAAAACTATGACTCAAACACGACTTGCGCGAGCGCCGTGCCGCCAGTGTGGGTAATGCTGAGGGCAATATTCTTCACGCCCAGGCGGCGCGCGATCTCCGCCGACGCGCCGGAAAGTTTCAGCGTGGGCTTTCCGCTCGGCTCGCGGACCACTTCAATGTCCACCCAGCGCACACCGGCAGACCAGCCGGTGCCGAGAGCCTTCATCGCTGCTTCCTTAGCCGCGAAACGACCTGCGTACCGCTCGGCGCGATGACGATGTTTTTCGCAATAAGCGATTTCCGAAGGTGTGAAGACGCGTTCAAGGAAGGAACGTCCGCGGCGCCGGATGACGTCTTCGATTCGGCCCACCTCTGTGATGTCCACGCCCAAGCCGACAATCATCAGTCCTCCATTGTAAACTCCCCGCGCGTCCCGACGGGCGACAAGGAAAAGTATACCTTGCTCTCGCGGCCGAGACAGACGTTGCCGCGTTACGTTAAAGTGGAGAGTAGAGCACAGGACACAAATGGCGCGAGGAATGAAAACTCGAAGTGCGGGACAAGCGGCAGCTCGGCTTCGCGCTTTGTCAAAACGAAGCGGCCCGGCCGGATGGAATTTGCGGCGTTCCCGCGGCTTGCAGATTCTTGAATCGCGGGCCCTCGGAAAACTCGGTTTTCTTGTGCACGGATTCAGCACGCGCCCTGGCGGAGTAAGCCCTCTCGGCAGCGAAAAAGTTTTAAATCTCGGCTTCACCGAGTGGGACGAGCGGGCCCAAGTGGAGAAGAATCGCCTGGCGTTCGCCGTAGCTCTCGGCGCGCGTGACATGCCGCTCGTAACACTGCGGCAGTTTCATTCGGACGTGATTTCCGTTGCCGCTGCGCCCGGCCCCGGTGCGGGAAAAGAAGATGCTCCGAAAGCAGACGCACTCATCACGCACGACCCTGGGCTTCTCCTCGCCGTGCAGACGGCTGACTGCGTACCGATTTTGCTCGCGGATAAAAAACGTTTCGTGGTGGCTGCGATCCATGCGGGCTGGCGCGGAACACTCGCGCGCATTGCAGTGAAAACGCTTGGGCGGATGCAGATGGAGTACGGCACGCGGCCGGGCGACGTGGTTGCGGCGCTGGGTCCCGCGATCGGGCGCTGCTGCTATGAGGTTGGACCGGAAGTGGCACAGGCATTCGCAACACAGTTCCCCGCCGCGGCGCACTGGTTTGACGGACCCTTCGAGCAGCTCGCTCACGGCGAAGAGCCCCTCTGGCTGCCCTGGCTGACCATGATGCCGCCGGGACATGTGCCGCCTCCGCCGCGTGTGCAGCTGGATTTGCGCGCGGCGAACCACTGGCAGCTCATGGATGCGGGAGTGCCCGAATCTCAGATTGATGTGAGCGATCTATGCACGGCCTGCCGGCACAACTTGCTCTTCAGCTACCGCCGCGAAGGGTCGAAGGCCGGGCGCCTGATGGCCTCGATCGGAATCCAAAAGTAAATCTGATTGGAATCCGTCGACATCCTCAATATCGGGTCCAGGTTGTTGTAGCCCGCGTCTTCAGACGCGGGGATCTTTTGCAAGTGATAAGCAAACCCTCGCCTCTGAACAGGCGAGCTACAGCAGCGCATACCACCGTTCAATTCGGTATCTGGAACTCGCCCTCCGGAGGCTGCGGCGGATTCGTCTTCCAATAATCGAGCCATGTGAAGAGAATCGCGTTGAACTCCTCCGGATGTTCGCGGTACATGAAATGGCCGCCGTTGTTGAAAATAAACATCTGGACCTTGGTGCTTTTCGCAGCGATCACGTCAAACAGGCCGAGTTCGCCCTTGAGCTGCGCGGTCGCGTCGGCTTCGCCCCAGTCGAGGACATCATTTTTGCCGGCCACCAGCAGCACGGGCATCTGCAGCATGCCTTCGGTGCGTGCGCGCTCGAGCATTTTGTCGCGGAACGCTGCGGCGTCTTGCGGCGATTGGCCCGCGCCGGAGCGCAGCTTTTCGCGCGCGGCCTTGGACTTCGCGAGGCCCGCCATGTATTCGTCCGCCTTCCAGTACTCATCGTCAAATGTGGTTGGCAGCCAGGCCAGCTCGTACACGCGGCACTTGAGCCCCGCGTATTGCGTCTGGTCGGGGCATTTCTTCAAAAAATTGGCGAGGCGCGTTTGCGGCTGAGGAGGATTTTCCGGACCCTCGGCAATAATTGTCAGCGTGCGCACAATTTCCGGATGCTCGATGGACAGATCAAAGCAGATCCCACCGCCCGCCGAGTGCCCGACAAGATGCACCTTGCCGAGCTTCATCGTCTGGATGAAGCTGTAAATGAAATCCACGTCGCCCTGATAGCTGTACTGCTTGTCGTCGGTGGGATTGCCCGTCATGCCGCTCGCGATTCGATCGACCGCGTACACATGATAGTGCTTGGCCAGCCCCGGCAGATTGCGCGAAAACACATTCGCGGTGGACGACCCCGCGGTGAATCCTCCGTGCACGAGCACCATCGGCTCGCCCTGACCCAGTTCGTAATAGCGCGCCTGAATGCCGTTGACATTCACGAATTTGGAATGCAGCCCGCCAACCTCGGATTGCGGGTCAGGCTTCTGCTGTGCTCTCGCGCGGATTCCCCCCGCCAGCAAGATCGCGGCCGTGAGCGCAACGATCCGGAAAACTCCGATCCGTCCAGTTCTTCTTTCCATGAAATCACCTCGTCAATGTGAGTTGCGGGCCCGACATCCAGGAACAAGTTGTACCCCTTGAAACGCACTTGGGCAGGAACACCCAATCCAAAGCATGTGCTCGAGGCGCAAGAGTAGGCTCTCTCGCCCGCGCAATCAAGTGACGGGAGTCACTCGACGCTGTGACGCGGTCGGGCGTCAATATAGTGGAGAAATTCTTAGCGGGCCCGCCAGGATTTGAACCTGGGACCGACGGATTGTTCCAGAAACGCTATGTAGTAGGTCCGTCTACCACTTCCCTGCATGATGGACCACGGTGTAGCACGGTGTTTGGGTGCCTGTGCTACGAAAACCTACCGCTCGGTGAGCATGCGCTTGAAAATCGCTTCGACGTGCGCGCGGTCGCGGTCTTTGTAATACCAGTCAATCGTGCGCTGCAGGCCCTCGCGGAACGGTACCTTCGGCTCCCAGCCCATCAGTTTTTTTGCCAGCGAATTGTCCGCCACGCGGTTGAGCGGCCCCGTCGGCATTTTGGGAAGGAATTTGATGTCCGCCTTGTGGCCGGTCATTTCCATGACCATCTCCACGGCGTCAATGACTTTCACGCGCTCCATCGTGCCGAGGTTGACGGCCGTGCCGTCGTCAATTTTTTCTCCGGCGGCGATCGTTCCGGCGACGATATCGTCTATGTAGGTCCAGTTGCGAATCTGCGTGCCGTCGCCCCAGACCTCAAAGGGATTCTTCTTCAAAAACGCGCGCGCGATCATGGCGATCACCGCGTGATTTTCCACGCCGCGCGGCCCGTAGACCGTGAAGTAGCGGCAGGAAGCGGCTTTGATCCCGTGCTCTTTATGGTAAGCCTGCAGCGTGAACTCGGCCATCAGCTTGGCCCAGCCGTAGGTGTTGTCGGCGTCGTTCGGGCCTTTTGTCAAATCCTCGGTGAGAAAAACTTCCTTGTTCACATCGGACTGAAGAAAATTGGGATAGACGCAGCCGGACGAAGCGAAGACGACTTTTTGCACTTTGGCCTTCAGCGCTTCCCAGAAGATCAGTCCGTCGAGATAAAAATTCGACGCCGGGCCTGCCTGATGCAGGTCTACGTAGCCGCGCCCGCCGTGATCGGCGGCGAGATGAAACACCGTGTGCACTCCCTGCATCGCGCCGCGCGCGATGCCCGGCTCGCGCAGGTCCGCGCGGACAAATTCCACTTTTCCCGTGGCGATGTGCCCGGCGATGTTTCCGAGGTGTCCGCTCGTCAGATCGTCCACCACGCGAATTTTCGCGCCGCGCTCGATCAACCGGTCGGCCAGCGTCGAGCCGATAAAAGAAGCTCCCCCAGTAACCAGAACGGTTTTCCCCGACCAGAATGTTTCAGGCGTCTTCATGCGCCGGCGGCCTCCTCAATGGTCTCCACAAAAAGTTCCAACTGTTTCACTCTATCATAGGAAAAAGAGATTTCCCGAGCGGCGCGGCCCATGTTTTTGAGTTGTTCCCGGTTTTGCAATATCCCGCGAATTACTTGCACAACGCTTTCCGGATCGTCGGGATTGGCCGCCACGCCACACCCCGTGCGGCGAATCACGCGCACGACGTCGCACTCCTCCGGCGCAACCCCCAGCACGGGACGCCCGGCGGCAAGCGTCGGATACAGCTTGCTGGGCACGACGACACCTTCCAGGCCGCGCTTCACCGTGACGAGATGCATGTCTCCCGAAGACAGCACGAGCGGAATTTCGCTGGCGGGACGAAACGGCAGAAAACGAATCGCCGCCGAGCCCCTGGCCATCGCCTCGACTTGGGGCTTCATCGCGCCTTCGCCGATGAACACCAGCGCCACGCCTTCGCTTTCGAGCATGCGCACCGCCGAAATCACCGTTTCCCAGGCGCCGTAAAAACCGAGATTGCCGGCGTGTACCAGAACGAACCGCGCGCCGCCTCTTATTTCTTGCGCCACTTCGTTGTCCGGCGACGGCAACGTTTCCGGAATCTGGATTCCATCGCGCGAGACCACAATGCGTCCCGGATCAATTCCCTTGGCGATGATGCGGTCGCGCATGTCTTCGCCCAGAACAATCACGCGCGCGGCGCGCCGCAGCGCCCAGCGATGCATCGCTTCCCATCGGGCCGTAAAACTTCCGGGGCGGACGATCGAGCCGCCCACGGCCATGTCGGGATACAGATCGCGAATGTTGTAGACAAACGGGCGGCCGGAAAGTTTTGCGACGATGGCTCCCACGATTCCTTCAATCGGCGGATCGGTCATGGCGAGAATCACGTCCGAGGGAATCGTGAGCGCGCGCGGAACGGCGAGGCCGAGGTAGCTCAAGTAATTCGAGACGCGGCGGCGCATCTGAAATCTCGGATAGGCCGTGGAACCGACGCGCTCGACGGCAAGATTGCCGCGCACTTCGCGCCGCAGGAGATAGTACGGATGAGTTTCGGCGGGATCGTAGCTCGGACGCCCCGCGAGCACGGTGACACGATGCTTTTCCGCGAGGGCATCGGCCACCTGCGCGGCGCACTTGGCCGTCGCACTGGTGTCCGGCGGAAAATATTCGTTCAGGAGAAGAATATGCACGCGATCATCCGGAAGGAAAATAAAAAGTGTTCAGCCGGAGGATGGACGTGTATTCCGGCGCTTTGGAAAATCAACGCGGCGCCCCGGCCTGCGGAGGTTTGCGAACCAGAAAGTTTCCGAGAACCAGCACGTCCATCCGGGTGCGCAGGAAACAGTCAATCGCTTCCTCGGGACGGCAAACAATTGGCTCGTTGTCGTTGAACGAGGTGTTGAGCACCACGGGCACTCCCGTCAGATTGCCGAACTCGCGGATGAGCCGCCAGTAGCGCGGGTTCGCCTCGCGCGTCACGGTTTGCAGCCGCCCGGTGCCGTCCACGTGCGTGGGCGCGGGGATCACGGCGCGCTTTTCGGGCCGCACGGAATAGGCCTGCGTCATGAACGGAGAGGGATAGGACTTCTCGAAATACTCGCCTGTGGATTCGGCCAGCACAGATGGAGCGAACGGCCGGAACATTTCGCGATGCTTGATCCGCGCATTCAAAATGTTCTTCATGTCCGGACGGCGCGGATCGGCGACGATACTGCGATTGCCGAGCGCGCGCGGCCCCCATTCGGCGCGGCCCTGAAACCATCCGAGAATTTTCCCCGCGGCCACTTCTTTCGCCGCTTCCCGTGCGATTTCCTCTTCGGAAAGCTCGGCGATCTCCATTCCTTCGCTCGCAAGGCGGCTGGCGTTCACCGCGGCGCGCACCTGCTCGTCCGAATATTCCGGCCCCCAGTAGGCGTTTTCCATGACGAAGGCGCGCGGGCGTCCCAGAATCTGATGATGCACGAAATAGGCGGCGCCGACGGCCAGGCCCGCGTCGCCCGCGGCAGGCTGCACGAAGATCCGCTCGAACGGCGTCTGATCGAAAATTTTCCCGTTGGCGACGCAATTGAATGCGACACCTCCGGCGAGGCAGACGGCCTTCTGTTTCGTTTCCGCGTGCAGAGCGCGCAGCATGCCGAAGAGAACTTCCTCGAGCCGCGCCTGCAATGTGGCTGCGCCATCACGGTGAATCTGTTCGACGGGCGCAGCGGGATCGCGCGCGGGGCCAAGCCGCTCGGCCATATAGTCCGAAAACATCGGGGCAATTTCAGGAGTCTTGCCGGAATCGCTCCACGTCATGTCCGGACCAGTCCGGTGGTGCCGGAAATAATCGAGGCCGAGGCGGAACCCGACACCGTCGTTGGTGCGGACGATGCGGCGAAATTCATCGAGATAGGCCGGCTGGCCATAGGCGGCAAGGCCCATCACTTTGTACTCGTCGCCGAATTTCCGGAAGCCGAGGTATTGCGACACGGCCGTGTAGTACAGGCCGAGCGAATGAGGGAAGGCGATCGAGCCGCTGATCTTCATGCGTTGCCCATGCCCAACACCCCACATCGTGCTGGCAAAATCGCCAAGGCCGTCCGCGGACAAAAGCGCCGCGTCTTCAAAGGGAGAAACAAAAAAAGTGCTGGCGAGGTGCGCCTGATGGTGCTCCACGCGGTGAAATCTGGCGCGAATCTTTTCGGGAGAAGTATCGAAGGCCTGCGCGAGCGCCTCGGGAATGCCGACAAAGCGGGCCAGCACCTTGGCGCGTTCGCGCGCAAAGCTCGGCATCTTTATGGCATAGAGAAGTTTTGTTCCGAGGCGCGCCCAGGGATTGCGCGGAATGGCGATGTGATCCACTTCGGCCAGCGTGATCCCGGCGGCAGCGAGGCAGTAGCGAATCGCAGCCGAAGGAAATCCGGCCGCATATTTGACGCGGTTGAAGCGCTCCTCTTCGACGGCGGCGATGAGACGGCCATCGCAGACAATCGCGGCGGAGGCATTTCCGTGGTAGGCGTTAATCCCGAGAATGTTCATCCGAAATCGTTTCTCCGTGGTTCATGGCCGCGGATTCGCTGCGCTCGAGGCATTGGCGGCGAGCCGCACAGCCGGTGCGGAAGAGCCGGCTCCCGTATTCGCGCTGGTAATGTGACGGCGCACCCACTGATTCAGCACGTAGACGCTCCAGGGGCGCGACCAACTGGTGTGGCCGGCGACGAAATTTTGCCAGGAGCCGCGAACCGTGTGCTGATTCATAATAGCCAAAAGGGGGGGCGTCAAATTGGAAAGTTCCTGGGAAAGACGCAAGCCGAGCGGCCCGCGCATCCACACTTCCCACGGCAGCGTGAATGTCTTTTTGGGCTGATGAACTACATCTTCGGGCAAAATGTCGGCCAGCGCCTGCACAAGCAGAGATTTCGGCAAGCCATTCGTAAATTTACAATCTCTCGGGAGCCGCGAAACAAATTCCACCAGGCGATGATCAAGAAAAGGCACGCGCACTTCCAGCGAATTGGCCATGCTGGCCGTATCCGTGTCGCGCAGGAGAGTGTTGACCATGTAGGACTGCAATTCGAGGCAGGAGATGCCCGTAAAGCTGTCCAGCTGCAATGCTTGCCGTGTGATCTCCAGCAATCTCGCCCGCCAGAGAGAATCCTCGGGATCTGGATAATGACCGGATTCCACGTACGGCGCCATGAGGCGACGCACGCGTCCCGGAGTGTAGAGCAGGCGCGTAAAAAAGTAGGGATGAGGAAAATCCGAGGGAGACTTCCAGGTCGCCGCGGCTTTGCGGACAGCATCGCCGGGCGCAATCTTGACGGCCAGCGCCGCGCTCAACCGGCGGACCGGCCCGGGAATCCAACGCGAGAGTCCGGCCACGAAAGATGCCTGCGGCGTCGAAGCAAACGTCGAATAGCCGCCGAAGATCTCATCGCTGCCCAATCCGGAGAGCGCCACCTTCAGCCCGTTCGCGCGAGCCGCGTGCGAAACGTAATACGTGTTGAGGCCGTCCATCGTCGGCTGATCGAGCGAGCCGATGGCGTCATCCACCTGGGAATAGATATCCTCCGACGTTAAGAGGACTTCCTGGTGCCTGGTCTTGAACTGCTTGGCCGTCTCGCGGGAGATGCCGGCCTCACTAAAACGTTGCTCGGGAAATACGACCGTGAAGGTATGCAGGTCCGCCTGAACTTGGCTGGCAATGGCCACGAGAGCCGTGGAGTCGAGGCCGCTCGAAAGGAATATGCCGAGCGGAACATCCGCAATCATATGGTCACGGACCGTCTCCTCCAAGAGCGGCCGCAGTTGTTTCGCTGCCTCGCGCAGGTCCTTTGGAGCGGGACCGTCCGCAGGAAGCGCGGCATCGGCAAAATTCCAGTAGGCCTTGGGCGCAGGCTTGGCGGGAGGAGCATCCGCGGAAAAAGTGAGGGAATGGCCGGGCAACAGCGAGTAGACACCTTCCACGAGTGTGGTTGGCTCTGCCACGGAGCCGAATAGCAGATAGCCTTCCACGGCGTCCGGCAAAATTTTCGGGGGAACTCGCCCGCTGGCCAGCAGCGCGCGCACCTCAGAGGCAAAAAGAAATGCGCCGTCTATTACAGTGTAGTACAGCGGCTTGATCCCCAGGCGGTCGCGCGCGATGAAAATCCGGGCGCGCCGCGCGGCGTCTCCGGATGTGCCGCAATCCCGAGCGTCCCAAATGGCGAAAGCAAACATCCCGCGCAGTTCGCGGAGGCATGCCTCGCCCCATTCTTCGTAGGCATGCACGATCGTTTCGGTGTCCGAGTGGGTGCGAAACCTGTGGCCGCGCCCTTCGAGCGTCCGCCGCAGTTGCCGGAAGTTGTAGATCTCCCCGTTGAAAACGATTCCCACATTTCCGGTTTCGTTAAAAACAGGCTGGCGGCCGCCAGGAAGGTCAATGATACTGAGGCGGCGCATTCCGAGGGCAACCGATGGAGCGACAAGAAGTCCCTCCTCGTCCGGGCCGCGGTGCAACAGCGCCTGCATCATCCGCCGGGTGGCGGATTCCGCCCGCTCGGTTCGATCCATTCCGATAACGCCGCAAATTCCACACATCCGGCGATACTTTACCGTGAACTTACCGTCACTTCCAGATGAACCTGAAACTTTTTGCCCCCAAGCCGCAAGGGGAGGCACAAAAATCTGTTTCCCGCGGACGCAAATTGGTCTCCCGCCGCGGCCACGAGCGCACTCGCTAAACCATGCAAAAAGTTACGGCGGCTCTTCTCGGACCTCGCCGAATGGGATAGAGTCTTTTGCCTTGGGAATCTTTCCCCCGAGAGGAGGCCGGCCATTCAACCGATGACTGCGGCGGCGGACGCCGTGGAACTTTCCGTCGTGATGCCGTGCCTGAACGAGGGGGATACCGTCGGGGTGTGCGTTCAGAAAGCAATCGAATCGTTCCGGAGGTACGGGATTCGTGGCGAGGTGATTGTCGCCGACAACGGCAGCACGGACGGATCGCAAGAGGTCGCCGCCGAACAAGGCGCGCGCGTAATCCCGGTTTCGGCCCGCGGATACGGAAGCGCCCTGCGAGGAGGCATTGCCGCCGCCCAGGGCGAATTCATCCTGATGGGCGACGCGGACGATACGTACGACTTCTCTCACATGGACCGGTTTCTCGCCAAACTGCGTGAAGGCTTCGACCTGGTAATGGGCAACCGGTTTCGCGGTGGAATCGCGCCGGGCGCCATGCCTCCCTTGCACCGCTATCTCGGAAATCCGGTCCTGACGGCCATCGGCAGGCTGTTCTTCAAAAGCCCGGCGAGGGATTTTCATTGCGGGCTGCGCGCGTTTCGCAAAGAAGCGATCGAGCGGCTCGGGCTTCGCACGCTGGGAATGGAATTCGCCAGTGAAATGGTGGTGAAAGCATCCCTGTTCGATTTGCGCGTGACGGAAATACCGACCACTCTCGCGCCCGATAAGCGCACCCGCGCGCCGCATCTGCGGACCTGGCGCGACGGCTGGCGGCATCTGCGCTTTCTGCTGCTGTACAGCCCCAGGTGGCTGTTCCTGTATCCCGGGATCACGCTTTGCGTCGCGGGAACGGCGGTCAGCGCATGGCTCTTGCCGGGGCCGCGCATGATCGGCAGGGTCGGCCTCGATGTGCACACTTTGCTCTTCGCGGCGATGGCGATCCTGATTGGATTTCAGTCCGTCGTTTTCGCTTCTTTCACAAAAATATTCGCCATTTCGGAAGGCCTGATGCCGGAAGATCCGAAACTCACGCGGTTGTTTCACTACCTGACACTCGAAGTCGGCTTGCTGGCCGGGGGAGGGCTAATGGTCGCGGGCGCCGTGGCGTGGGTATTTGGCCTGGTCTACTGGCAGCAGCACTCCTTCGGTCCGCTGGACCCGGGAATTACTTTGCGCACGGTGATTCCGGGAATGGTTTTTTTCACGCTGGGGGTCCAGATTGTGCTATCCAGTTTTTTCCTGAGCGTGTTGGGGATGGCCCGGCGATGAAGGAAGCCGGCGATCTGTTCGACGAATATTCCGCCGCGTATGAAGAGGCCCTCGCGATGGCGCTTTCCCCGTCCGGCGAGTCGCGAGAATATTTTGCCGCAGGGCGGGTGGCCTGGCTCAAACGCTGCCTCGGCGAGATCGGATTCCAGGCAAACTTCATTCTCGATTTCGGGTGCGGCGACGGCGCAACGGCGTCCCTGCTCGTCCGCGAACTGAATGCGGCGTCAGCCGTGGGTGTGGATGTTTCGCCGAAATCCCTGGAGCTCGCGCGGAAACAGTACGCCACGGAGCAGATCCGCTTTGAATCCCTGGATCAATACCAAGCCGCCGGAATCGTGGACCTGGCCTACTGCAACGGAGTGTTTCACCATATCCCGCCGCCAAAACGCGCCGGGGCCGCCGCCATCGTGAGGCGCGCGCTGCGCGACGGAGGCCTGTTTTCGCTCTGGGAAAATAATGCCTGGAATCCGGCGACGCGTTACGTGATGTCGCGATGCGCATTCGACAGCGACGCGATTCTGCTTGCTCCACCAGAAGCGCGCAAGCTCCTCCGTGAAAACGGTTTTGATATTCTACGCACGGATTACCGCTTCGTGTTTCCACACGCGCTGCGCGCCTTTCGCGGCATCGAGAACTGGGTGTATCGCCTGCCCTTGGGAACGCAATACCAGGTTCTTGCCCGGAAGATTCACTGAAGATTTACCGCCCCCGGAATGGAGCTTGCCTTCCGGAATTTCCACAACGGAAAGGTCACTGCCCGGCGTCATAGCTGGCCGCGCGCCGCAGTTGCACGAATTGGTCCCGCAACCTGTGGCCGGTGATGCCCAGGCGCCTGGACATGTAGAAGGAGAGAAGCTCTCTCGCGGCCAGAAACAGGAAAAGGAATACGAGCGCAGCGCTGAGCATGGCGAAGGATTCCCGCTCGAGCAGCAGCGTCCAATTGATGGAATCTTCCCAGGACGGCCATACCGCATTGAAAAACCCGCGCAAGAACCGGCCAACGACTGGAATCCGCGAGAGCCGGACGCGCGCGGTGGATTCATACGTGTAGTCCTGCGGATAATCGGGGATCACGCTGGTCACCTGGCGAAACGTATTCAAGTCGAGCATGTCCGCGCGCGTCACCAGGCGGCCGTCAGGAAAATGGAAAATGGTGTGGTACGCGGGATCCACCAGAATCCAGCGGCTTCCGATATAGACCTCCGCCACCACGTGCTTTGTATTGCGAGACGCGTCGCGGAGAAGCAGGCGCCGCGTGGGTAGCCCGCTGACTTCCGCCAGATTGACAAAAGCGTTGGTTGCTGTTCCGCACACCCGCAGTAATTGCTGGAAATTCAGCGTATCGGCGGGATCCCGCTGGGAAAGAGCGGCAGGATTTTCCGCGCTGCGCCGGGCGGGGCCCTCCGCGATCCAGATCAGGATAGATTCGACCTTCTGTTCCGGATTGTCGTTCGCCGGAATGGTGGCGTCCGCAAAACCCTGCAAGTAGCTGCGCGTGGAATATTCCCACGCGATTCCATACAGAACCGCGATGAACGATGCGGCCACGAGAATGTGAATTGCGATCCAGAGAACGCGGATGACTGGATGAACTTTCACTGGGCGTGATTCTCCAGGAGAACGTTTTGGTAGATCGATTCCATTTCAGCAAGCGGCTCGGTCCACGTGAGTGATCGAGCCACTTCGGAACATCCCCTGCGCAATTGCGCCGCATAGGCCGCATCGCCAAGAATCTTTTCCAGCCCTGCCTCAATCGCGGCAGAGTCATGCGGCACGGCCAATCCGGCCCGGCGATCCACCAGGGGCGCGATACCACAGCGGTCCGTGACCAGCACCGGCGTCCCGCACGCCACCGCTTCGGCGGCCGTGTTTCCGAAATTTTCATTCTGCGACGGCAGAACGAACACATCGGCGTCCCGGTACGCCGCCCATTTGAACTCATCGTACAATGGACCTGGAAATAAAACACCACCGTTTAATCCCGATTGGGCTGCAATAGCTTCGAGCCGCTGGCGGTAGCCGTCCCCTTCATCCGGCCCTGCCATGACCAGAACCGAGCCACGTGGCTGCACATGGGCGCGCCGCCAGCGTGCATAGGCCTCCAGCATCAAGTCCGGGCTCTTCTTGGAGATCAGGCGGCCCAGGAACAGAACAAGCTTGGCATCTTTGGGGATTCCTCGTGCGTTGCGAAATTCGCCAGCAGGCGGAAGTGTTTCAGGAACGTCTATTCCGTTCCTGCGAATCAAAATCTTTCCGGACGGAATTCCCTCTTTCACCAACTCATCGCGCTCCAGCGCGGATGTGGCGATCAGGCGGCTCGCCCCGCGAATCATGGAGCCTCCGATCACGGAATGGTAGAAGCGCTTCAGCCGGATTTTTCGGATGATCGGCCGGAACATTCCCATTGGTTCGAGAACATAGGGCCGTTTCAATTTGCGGCAGGCGCGGGCGACCTGCGGGCCGAGGAAATCGTACAAGCCATAGATGTGCGTGATATCGAATCCGGCAAGGTGTTCACGGCAATAATTGGAAACGCCGGGGTTCCACGTAAGCATCCGGTAACGGGCCCTGGTGCGAAAATAGACGGTGTCCACTCCGTCCTCTCTGCTTTCGTAGCCCCAACGATTGGGAGCCGCATGGATCGTTCGGCGCCTCTGTTCGTCCAGGCCGAGGTCCGCCGTCAGCACGGTAACGCCGTGGCCCTTGGCTGCCAGGCCGCGCGCCAGTGAGCGAACTTTCACTGTCGGGCCGCCTTTCTCTAGAAAGGGATAATAAGCTTGCGTTACTTTCAGCAGCCGCATGTGCCAGGGGCTCCGGACTGCGTTTCCGGAGACCCGATTGATTTCCTGGATCTCCGCCGGGGATTATACCTCCACGCCCGGCAATTTCGTTTGTGGTGAAACCCTTCTCACTTACACAAAAGTACATTATCAAGCGCCTGCGTCAATCGCTTTCACGCTCATATACTTAACAAAAGTAAGCCCTCCCGTTATCCTTTAGCGCGCACGTTCCGAATCCGCGCCTGCCATCTTCTTTTTCCAGAATTCCATCGTCAAACGCAGCCCTTCATCCAGGCTCACCTTCGGCGCCCACCCGAGCACGTTTTTCGCTTTCGTGGAATCGCCGTAAAGAACTTGAATATCCAGCGGCCGCTTCGGAATCGTATTCCACAAAATTTGTCCCTTGAATCCTGTTAGCGCCGCCATTTTTTCCGCAACCGCGCCCACCGTGATTTTGTCTCCGGTTCCGAAATTAAATACCTGCCCGAATGCTTTCGGATGATTCAAGCAGCTCAGATACGCATCCACATGATCTTCCACGTAAAGAAGATCGCGCTCCGGCGTGGGATCGCCCAGCTTCACCGTGTCTCCGCGCAGCATTTGCACCAGCATTCGCTCCACCATGAAATGCGTATTGTCGCGCCGTCCATAGGTATTGAACGGACGCAACACCGTCCCCGGAAATTTATATGCGCCATACATGTACAGAATATATTTCTCTGCCGCTTGCTTGCTTACCGAATAAGGGCTGTTCGGGAATTGCGGAGTGTCCTCGCGCCGCGGCCCGTCACTATTGCCGTAAGTTTCCGATGTGGACGCAAACAAGAACTGTTTGAAATGCGGAACTTCGCGCAAACACGACTCCGCAAGATTCACCGTACCGTTCAGATTCGTATCCAGAACTTCGATCGGGTGATCGTAGCTGTAGGAAACCGGGCTAACCGCCGCCAGATGGAAAACCACTTCGGGCTGCACTTCGCGCATCGCGCAGCGAACCGCGAAATTATCCCGCAGATCGCAAAAAATTGTTTTCACGCGATGGTCCGCGCCCAGCACGTATCGCCCGGTCACGTATCGCTGCAGCGAATAAAGATCGTGTCCGCCTTGTTCCGTCAATCGTTCCAATAAGCGGCTCCCGATAAATCCCGTCGCTCCTGTCACCAGAATTCGCATGCGTCCGAACCCTCCGCTCAATTGTCCAAAAAATGCACCTGCATAATTTTTCGCAGGCGCTCACGAAACATCTCGTAACTATATTGTTCCTGCACCCATCTCCGGCCCGCATCACCCATTTGGCGCGCGCGCTCCGGATGCGCCAGCAATTCTACCAGCGCCTCGGCCAGTTTCTTCGGATTAACCGGATCCATCAACAATCCATGTTCGCCGTCGTGAATAAATTCCGTTGGCGCGCCAACGTTTGGTCCTACCACCGGCTTGCCGTGCGCCATCGCTTCCAGGAAAACAATTCCGAATCCTTCGCCGCGGGGGGCTCGTTCATCCAGTTCCGTGCGTGCAGGAAGCGCGAAAACCCGGCACTCATCATAACAGGACTGCAACTCAGCACCGGAAACGCTGCCCTTGAAAGTCACAGAACTCGCCAATCCATTCTCCATCGCGCGCGCCTGCAACCTCGCGCGATCGTCTCCATCTCCGACGATAATGTATCGCGCTTCTGGAATTTCCCGCAGCACCGCCGGCCACGCGTCCAACATCACATCATGTCCCTTATATCTTTCAGACGCGGCCAGCCGTCCCACCGTCAGCACGGCTGGCGCAGGATTGGATTCGGCCACGTTCGTCCGTTTTTTTGCCGTCACCGATTCATCAATTGAAAACGCGGGAGCGAGAAAAACAGATTTGCATCCCTGCAATCCCTGCCGCTTGGTTGCCGATTCCAGCGTAAACGTGCTGATGGCCACAAGTTGCTGCGCCATGCGAAGCGCCTCTATTTTCGATAGCGCCAGATCGCCCCACACTTCAATGCCATACAGCATCACCCAGTACGGCGTGCCCGTCAGCCGTTGAATCAATCGCGCCACTGGAGAAATCCCCACGTGCGCGCACAACACTAATTGCGGCCGCCAGAAAATCGCCTTCGCAATCGCGCTCAGCAGAAATCGTATTTTTGTGACGCGCCCAAGCGCCGCGTTTCCATCTGCGTGCGTGGCCGCTTTCGCGGGCACGGCAACCATCCGCACGTTGCGCTCTCCAATAATTTCGTCGAGCGCGCGCAATAGCGTGGCCGTGTAATTCTGAATACCGCCGATCGCCTTCATCGGGGGCGCAAGTACCACAATTTTCATCTTTCACTCCAGGAGAATAAACGATGTCCGGCGCAATCCTTTTGAGCTTCGCGTCGAGAGGCCGCAATGATCCTCTTGGAGCGATTCGAATTCTTTGCGGCTCGGATAGAATGCATCTATGAAGCAGTTCGCGTCTACGGCAACATGCATCGGAAGTCAGGTTACCAGAATGTCTTGATTTCGACAGCTTGCTGATGTCGACGGACGTGTGACCAGCAAACGCACTCATTCGCGAGACATTCTATTTCTCGTCTGGTCCTATCTCGATTCCAGGACGTTGCGGGAATGCCGAGACGTTTCTCGATCCATGAAAGCTTCCTCGCCGTCCGGATGAAAACCGGGACCGTTAGTTCAGACCGAGTTTATCGCACGGCGACTTGTTGGTGAAATGCGTTCCCTCATTCCCGCGCCGGCGCCAAATCCATGAGCAGCGCAATCACGTTACCCGGCTCGGAGGAACTGTCTTCGGCGCTGCCGCGAGGCATGGTCCCCAGATCAAACGCGCCAGGCGAATCTACCTCAATGCCGAGCGCAGTGAAAACGGACGGCGGAGAATGTGGATTTCAGGCCGCTGCGTAGGTAGGATAAGGGACGAAAGAAGAAACACTGATGGAAATACCGCAAATAGCGAGAAAAGCAGCCCCGGCTCTCTTTCTTCTTTGGTTGCTCCTGGTAAACATTTTTTATTATTCGCAATTCCGGGAGCTGGCCACCGCGCGTCTTCCCTGGCTGGCGCACCTATGGCGCTAGATTCCCCGGCCGCAAATTTCGCGCTGCTCCTGACTATCTGCTGCATCGCCGCTGCGTTCGGCAGCCGCGCCCTCGCGATCTTCCGTTACAAGACCTGCCAGCCGCTCGACACTCTCTTGTTTGCATTCGGCATTGGATTTGCCGCTCTGCAACTGCTCGCGGGAATCATGGCTTTCGTGGCGGGACTCACCGCGGTTTCAGCGGCCGCATTGCTCGCCGCCATGGGCCTGTCTGGCGGGAGCGGGTGGAAAACATTCTTCCTGCTGTGCAAGGAGGTTTTTGCCGACCTCGCCACTCTTTTCAAATCCGGCATTGCCAGGGCGATTGGCGTCTGCATTCTTTTTTTCGCCGCCCTGGAAGCGCTGCTGGCCATGGCGCCACTGACAGGGTCGGACGCGATGCACTATCACTTCACGGCGCCCTTGCTCCAGATGGGCAGGCCGGAGCAGCCCGTCTTCTGGCTCACGCACTCGTTTCTCACCGGGCTTGGACACGAAATGATTGCTTTGGGGCTTGCGCTGGGCGGCGACCGGCTCGCGCTGCTCTTGATTTTTACGTGCGGGTGCATGACAGCGGCGGCTCTTTTGCAATTGGCACGCCGGTGGATGCCGGCGGAATGGGCTCTCGCGGCGGTACTCGCGTTTCTGATGGCGCCCATGGTCTTCTGGCAGATCAGCACGGCGGGCTCGCCGGATATCTGGATGGGTTTTTACGCGCTCCTGGCGGTTCTCGCGGTGGGAGAGATCGAGGGACCGGAATCGCACCGATGGATTGTGCTGGCGGGTGTTTATGCTGGCGCGGCGGCAAGCATCAAGTACACAGGCTGGATTTTGCCTGGAGTGATTGTACTTTGGATCTTATGGCAACGGAAAACGGTCGGGTGGGCCACGTTGTGCGCCGGTGCATCGCTCGTTGCCGGGGTATTCCCGCTGCTGCGAAATTGGATCTGGACGGGCGATCCATTTTTTCCGTTCCTGACACGCTGGGCTGGAAAAGTCGCCATGAATTCATTTGCGTTGAGTTCGTTGCAAGCGGATGTTCATTCCGCCGCGTTCTCCTACCATCCTCTGAACGTCTTGTATTTCCTGGCGACCATGGGCGTGATGGGGCCGCGCTACGGAGTGGGGAATTATTTTGGCCCGCTGGTGCTTTCTTTCCTCCCGTTGCTGTTTTTTTGCAATTGGAAACTTCCGCTAGTACGCCTGTCCGGAGTGCTATGGCTCGTCATGCTTGTGGCCAACGCGCTGACGACGCAGATGGCGCGCTTCCTGCTGCCTGCATTTCCCGTCGCGTTGGCCCTGGTATTTTGCGGGGCCGCCGCAGCCAGTCGAAGCGGGGAAAGGACCATACGCGCCGGTTGCGCGGTCGCTATTGCCTTATTTCTCCTCTTCTGCGTGGCCGCCGATTCCCTCTACGCCAGGGACTTTGTGCGCGTCTCGCTCGGACGGGAAAGCCGCGACGCTTTTCTCAGGAGGATGGCGCCGGATTACCAAGCAGCGATGTTTGTAAATTCCTCGGTCGCGGGACGTCCGGGAAAAGTTCTCGTTTTTTTCCGTCATCTGTACTACTTGAGGGTTCCCTTCGTGAACGGCGATCCGGCCACCTCCTGGTCGGTGAACGCCGAACTCCTGAACACTCCACAGGCTCTGCTCGCATTTTTGAAGGAGAATGACATTCGCTGGGTGGTGAAATCACCTGACTATCCGGAGGCATTGGAAACGATTGCTGTCGAATGTGAAGCCCAGGGAAAGCTCGTCCCAGAAGCGCGGACCGAGGTGGAACTGTTCCTCGGGAATTCGCGCACCCAAAGTAACCGGTCCCGCGCTCAGGCGACACTGTTGCGTGTGGCAAACTGACATTCCACGAATCATTCTGCGGGACGAAACTTCCGGTGTTTCTTTGAACAGGGCGAAACACAATCGGGTGCATCGGGTGCGCCATGCTGGCGCTCTGTTCCCCGGCCATGTATATTACTCGGGACTGGCTGCGTCACTCAGGCGTTGCTCTCGACATCCACACGAGGCCATGGAATCAGAGAATTCTTTCCGATCCCCAAGGAATTCAGCGGCCAGACCATTCCGTCTTTCCGTGGCCATCCCGATGCACAACGAAGAGGAAGTAATTCCTGAGCTTCTCTCCCGGCTCAACAAGGCCTTAAATTCGACGGAAGGCGGCCCTCACGAAATCGTTCTCGTGGATGATGGGAGCACGGATTCCTCCGCCGCGATCGCGGAAGAGGCGGCGCGAAATGATTCGCGGTTTGTCGTGGTCGTGTTCTCTCGCAACTTCGGCCACCAGGCGGCGCTTACGGCAGCGCTCGATCATGCTTCCGGCGATGCCGTCATTCTGATGGACGCGGACCTGCAAGACCGGCCCGAAGCGATTCCCCAGTTTCTCGAAAAGTATCGCGAAGGATACGACGTCGTCTACGCACGCCGGCTGAATCGAAAAGAACCTTTCTGGCTGCGCGCCAGCTACAAATTGTTTTACCGGCTACTCGGAACAATCTCCGATATGCAAATCCCCATGGACGCCGGAGACTTTGGGCTGATTTCGCGGCGCGTGGTGGGGGAATTGCGCCAGCTTCGCGAGCATCATAAGTACCTGCGCGGACTCAGAAGCTGGGTCGGATTCCGACAAATCGGAATAGACATCGAGCGCGACGCCAGATTTGCCGGCAGGCCGAAGTATGGTATCGGACGCTTACTGAAACTCGCCTTCGACGGGATCTTTTCCTTCTCGATCTTGCCGATCCGCGCAGCTGGACTTTTCGGAATTGCGGCTTTAGCCGTTTCCAGTTTGTATGCCCTATACACCCTGTATGCCAAGCTCGTCCTTCATATTTCTCCACAGGGATTTACGGCAATTGTCATACTCATTATTTTTCTGTCCGGGGTGCAACTGCTCTTCCTCGGAATCATTGGCGAATACCTGGGCCGCGTGTATGAAGAGGCAAAAACAAGGCCCGCATATATTGTGGACCGCGTAACGCGCAAGGCTGCGCCCGCAGGCCGGACGAAAGGCAACGAAGCTGACGGTTAGGCTTTGCATTTCGCGGGTATTGCCGGCCCGCAGGATTGAAAGGCAAACTTTCTACCATGAATACGGTTCGCGAAATTACCTACTTGTCTGCCCCTGGTCAAGTCAGCATGGCGGACCGCTGGTACGAGATCGCGTCGGGAGAACACTTTTGGATTCAGCGAAGATTTAAGGTTCTCGAGCGTCTAGCGGGTGATCTCCTTTCCGGCGCCCAGGCAATTGCAGAAATCGGATGCGGGAACGGCCTGTTGCAACGCCAAGTCGAAGACCGCTATAGAAAAGAGGTCGCGGGCTTTGACCTGAATGAGGCGGCTCTAAAAATAAACGTGAGCCGGTTGAGCGCCGTCCATTGCTATGACATTTATGAGAAGCATCCCTCGCTCTCCCATCGGTTTGACATAATTTTCCTGTTTGATGTTCTGGAACATATTTCAGACGAAAAAAGTTTTCTGGAGGCGCTGCTGTTTCATCTTGCCCCCGGCGGACACATCATCCTGAATGTTCCGGCGGGCCAATGGGCATTTTCCGCGTACGACGAAGCGGCCGGACATGTAAGACGATACTCGATCGCTACGCTGCGCCGCGCCATGGCCTCGGTGAACCTGGATGTGGTGAAATGGACTTACTGGGGGCTGCCGCTGGTCCCGGTTCTGGCGCTGCGGAAATTATGGCTGCTCGGCAGGCGCAACAAGGGAGAAATTATTGATGCCGGGTTTGCCATAGGAAACAGATTCGTAAATGAACTCATGGGGCTTCTTTGCAGGTGCGAGCCTATTCCCCAACAACTTGTCGGAAGTTCGCTGATGGCGGTTCTACGGGTGGAATTTCGAGACTAGATCGAGCGGTCCGAGGGGTTAGACTGGTGTATGAATCAACGAAAATAACCGAAAACCACGGAACGCCGGGTCTTGCCAGGCAACTTCTTCGCGTCGTCGTCCTTGTCTTCGCGCTCAATATGATTTCGGCCACCTTCTTCATCGTGCGGGTTCGGCGCCTCGTGGATGACGACGTCTTCAACATGTACGATGTGCGCGCTTACGCAACGCATGGAATTTCGATAGCCACGATTCGGGAACAGCGCAATGCTCCCGGGCCAGGAAGCTTCATCTGGTTTGCGGAGGCAGTGCGCTTGATTGGCCGCGACGAAATTCTGGATGCCCGGATTGGGGTGCTTTTCAGCTGGATTCTCTTGTTTTTCGGCGTGATGGTGGGAGCCCGGTTTAGCCACTGGCCGGAACTCTGGTATGGCGCGCTGCTTTGCGTTCTGGTTTTTCCGCATACACCAACGGCGAGCGCGACGGCTCTCACCGAAGGACCGGCATTGTTCTTTGGGCTGCTCGGCGCCCTTGTGTGGACCGAATGGGCTAGTCGCGCGGGAAATGGCAATCGTATTTCATTATTGATGGGCGCATTTGGGGCGCTTTGGATGGGATTGGCGGTGACTTGCAGACAATACTTTTTGGCCTTGTTTGTTTCGGCCGGTGTTTTGGCGCTGATATTGTTTGCGGGCAAAGAGCCGACTGAGAAGCGGCGCTGGCTGTTCCGCGCCGCTGGTTTGCTCGCGGTGGGGGCGATTCCCATCCTGTATTTGGTTTATGCGTGGAAGGGATTCACAAGCCCGCATATGGCCGCGGGGGTCTCTTACCCGGCTTATCGGGCGGGGATCGGGATTTCCTGGTATCGCCCGGCGATCGTGGTTCTCTATACCGCGCTCTATTTCGTTCCCTATTCTTATTCGGCGTTGTCCCGGATGCCGCGGAACTGGCGCTGGTCCGCGCTCATTGCGGCACTGGCGCTGGGAGGCATTGCTTCTTTCTACCGGGAGCGCTTGGTGGATCTCGGCCCGCTCAATTCCATTCTGAAGGCTGCCGCCCGAGTGCCCGCGGGAGCGCCGCTCCTGATGCTGATGCTCGCCGGCGTGGCCGCATATAATGCGATTTCTCTTTCTGCGCAAGTATGGCGCGAACGCGCAAGGTTCCTCGCTAGTATTCCGGCTTTGTTTTCTTTGCTGGTGATTGTGTTCTTTATCGCGGAACAAATCGGGGTGGGCGGAAATATTCCTTTCTATGACCGGTACATCATGCAGATTGCTCCCTTCCTTGGAATCATCGGCTTCTGGTGTTTTCCAAAATTGACTTGGTCCAGAATGGCGGTCTTTGCCGGAATGTCGTGTCTGAGCCAATTCATGCTCTGGCGGTTTGCGTTCGTCAGATAGACGGGCCTCAATGGCTTCCAGGTCTCTGTGCGGCGAGAGAGAGTAGATGAGCATTCTGATTACGGGCGGGGCCGGATACATCGGAAGTCATACGGCCAAGAGTCTCGCCCGCGCCGGATTCAGTCCGGTGGTGTTCGACAATCTTTCGACCGGGCACCTCTGGGCCGTGAGGTGGGGACCCTTCATCGAGGCCGACCTTAGCGATGTGGCCCAGTTGAAGAAGGCGATTCAGGAACATGGAGTGACCGCCGCGATTCACTTTGCCGCGCATGCCTACGTGGGAGAATCGGTCATCGAACCGCGGCGCTATTTTGAAAACAACGTCACGAATACGCTCCATCTGCTGAACACGCTTTTGGATTCCGGGGTTCGTCACATCGTATTTTCCTCGAGTTGCGCTGTGTATGGCGAGCCGCGCACCTTGCCCATCCTGGAAGATCATCCCAAACTGCCGGTCAATCCCTACGGCGAATCCAAACTGTTTGTCGAGCGCATACTGGAATGGTACGGGCGCGCTTACGGGCTGCGCTGGAGCGCACTGCGTTATTTCAATGCCGCCGGAGCGGACCCTGAACTGGAACTGGGCGAAGTTCATGACCCGGAACCTCACCTGATTCCCCGAATTCTGGATGCCGCCCTCGGCAAATCGGAGTTTGTAGAAATCTTCGGAAGCGACTATCCCACGAAGGACGGGACTGCCGTCCGCGACTACATCCATGTCATGGATCTCGCCGAGGCTCACGTCGCCGCGCTTCGGCACCTGGTGTCCGGAAGCGAAAGTTTTGCCGCCAACCTCGGAACCGGCCACGGAGCAACTGTGCGGGAAGTTATCTCCGCCGTGGAACGTGTGTCAGGAGTGAAAATCGAGACCCGGCTTAAACCGCGTCGGCCTGGCGATCCTCCGAGTTTGATCGCCGATCCTGCTGCTGCGGAAAAGATCCTGGGCTGGCGGCCGCGCCAGTCCTCGCTTGACGAAATTGTCCGCGACGCCTGGCATTGGCACCGCCGGAACAAAGCAACGATCGCCTCGTAACTTATTAACGAAGGGACACTTACGAAGTGACGTGCCCGTCAGGACACCATTTCCCCTCCGTCCAAGAGACATTTCCCCGAAATCCGTGTTCAACTAGGTGTATAGAACGGGACGTCCAATCGTCCCTGCGCCTCGAAAACCTTTTGCATGATGGAACCGGGAAACTGCCCCGGAACATGCAATCCCCTTGGAGGGGCCGAACATGCGAATGCTTACTAGATTTCGATTCCTGCTGTTGCTTTTCGTCGTGCTGATTCCCGTGGCATCGTTTGCGCAGGTCGCCGTTTCCGTACGGATCGGCCCGCCGGCATTGCCGGTGTACGTGCAGCCGCCCTGCCCGGTCGAGGGCTATCTGTGGACGCCGGGTTATTGGGCGTATGGCCCCATGGGCTACTACTGGGTTCCGGGAGTCTGGGTGGCGCCACCGCAGCCGGGATTTCTCTGGACGCCGGGTTATTGGGGATTTGCCGGCGGCATGTACGGCTGGCACGCCGGATACTGGGGCCCCCACGTCGGGTTCTACGGCGGAATTAATTATGGATTCGGATACGGTGGCGTCGGCTTCGTCGGCGGGCGCTGGGCCGGCGGCAGATTCGTGTATAACACCGCCGTCGTCAATGTGAACACCGCGGTGGTGCGGAACGTCTACGTGGACAGAACCGTCATCAACAACACGACCGTCGTGAACAATCATTACAGCTTCAATGGCGAAGGCGGAGCGACGGCCAGGCCGACGCCCCAGGAAATGTCCGCCGAGCATGAGCGCCACATCCAGCCGACCGAAAATCAGATGTCGCACGAGCACGCCGCTAGCCAGGACCGCGGGCAACTTGCTTCCGCGAATCACGGCCATCCCGGCACGTTTGCGATGGATTCGGTCAACGGCCGCCGCTACAACCAGCAGCAGCGCATCGCCAACGGCGTCCGCAGCGGACAGATGTCTCCCTCGGAAACCGCCAGGGCGGAGAACCGCCAGCAGAGCATCAACAGGCAGGTTGCCGCCGACCGCAAGGCCAATGGCGGGACGCTGACGCCGCAGGAAAGGAAGAACATCAACCAGCGGCAGAACAACGCCAGCAGACAGATCTACCGGGAAAAGCACAACGAGAAGACGGCGCCGAGGTAGAATCGCATTCAAACATAGAGAAAACCGCGGCGCGGCCCGAGCGTTCAAGCCGCGCCGCGGTTTTTGCTTTTCAACTCCCTACTTCTTGATTTCCGTCGAATCTTTGTGGATGTCCTTGTGGCGCAGGCTTTACAGCATGCCCAAAAAAAGTAACTTGCTCCGTCCTTCCGAGCGGAGCGAGGAATCCCTCCGAGTTCGGTAGCGTTGCGCCAAAAAAAAGGAGAGATTCCTCGCTCCGTTCGGAATGACGGAAGCGCCCGGGGTGCATTTTCGCAATCTTTGAAACCCGCGCCACAGAACCCAATCTCGAAATCTCACTCTCGCCGGAACGTGTACTTCGCACCGATGCGGAATTCCCGGCCCAGCGCGGGATATCCATAGGCATCTTGATATTGGCGGTTTGCGAGATTTGCGATACTGCCGTAAAAGCTGAATCCCCGCGCCGTGTTGTAGCTCCCCGCCAGATCAACCCGCGCGTAGCCGGGATTGACGATCTGCCCGGGATAGTTGTAGTCGTAGCGCAGGCTGGTGAAATAGCCGTTCACGCTCCAGTTCATTCGCAGGAACGCGGCGTTCAACATGGCATTTCCGGAATTCAGCGGCCGCCGCAGCAGCGGGCTGCCGGGAAGGTAGTTGGGATCGAGGTTTGCCGGATCGGTCGGCGCGGAGAGCGTGCGCGTCGAGTCGTAGGTGTAATTCAGGCTGCCCGAGAGCCAGCGCGTGATGCGAGCCTCGGTGGAAACATTCGTGCCGCGCGCCCGCGCCAGATTTGTATTGAAAAATGTTCCGGTGCCGTAAGGACACGACGAAGTGGGCGGCCCGTTAATGAAGCTGATGATGTTGTGGAACTGGCTGTCGAAATAATCCACGGAAATACGCACGCGGTCCGACGCCAGCTTCTGATCCACGCCCGCATGAATCGTGCGGCTCTCTTCCGGCGAAAGCAGGATGTTTCCGGGATAGCACGGATCGTCGCCGAAGGACTGGTCGAACCGCGGCTCGACAATGCCCTGCCCGTAGGTCGCGTGAAGCCGCGTGTCGCCAAACTCGCCCTGGGCGATGCGCAGGGCGTATGACGCGCCCGCGCGCGGAATGACGCGCGTGCCGTAATCGGCGTTGGCGTCAGCGCGCGCTCCGGCGTTCAAAGTGAGCCGCGCGATGGGCTGCCAGCGCGCGTCCAGAAATCCGGCCTGATTGTTGCGCCGCGCGTGAAATCCGATGTAGCTGAGGTATCCGTTTTCGATTTGGTAATCGTACCCCGCGGTAAAAGCCATGGTGCGGAGGAGATAAGTGGACTGCCCGCCAAACTGCGCCACATTGTATTGATAGGAGGAGGTGTAAGAGATGGACGGAAGGGAATTGAATTCGCGGGAATAGAGTTCGCTGCCCTCAACCTGATGATGCCAGTGCGACCCGGTGGTGAATTCGTTCAAGAGGCTCGCGCTGAAATCGTGCAGGCCGATGCCGTCATAAGGATTCACGGGGTACAGCAGCGTCTGCCCCGGAGTCCCGGCGGCGCTGTCGTTGTCGCGCAGCGCGAGAGTGGTCTGCGCGGTGTCGGAATATTTCCAGCCGAAATTTCCGGAAAGCGTGCGGTTGCGAAACGCGTCGTTCTCGCCCTGCCCGGCCGTTTCCATGTCGGCGACACCGGCCGAGTAGTCGAATTTCCCCAGGAGTCCGCTGAGCTCGGCGCCGCCGCGGCCCGTCGAGAAATTTCCTCCCTCGGCAAAGGCGGAAATTTCGGGAATGCGCGTCGTGCCGCGATGCGTGAAGATCTGGATCACGCCGTCCATCGCGTCAGACCCGTAGAGAGCGCTCTCGGCGCCGTGAATCACTTCAATCTTGTCCACGTTGTCCAGCGTGAAATTGGAAAAATCAATGAGGCCGCCGGGAGCGTTGATGGGAGCCCCGTCCACCAAGACCTTCGTGTAGTTGGAATTGCCGCCATCCAAAAACAGGGAAGCCGTCCCGCCGATCGGGCCCGTGCGCCCCAGGCTGAAGCCCGGCTCGGTCGCGAGCAGATCGGCGAGCGACGTTGCGCCGCGCTGGCCGATTTGCTCCGCCGTAAGGATGGTTGCGGGGGCGGGCGAAGATTCGGCATCGAACGGCAATGACTGCGCGGTAACGATCACTTTTGAAGAAAGGGGTTCGAGCGTCAGGCGAAACTGCATGGAGCGCGTCTCTCCCGCAGCCACGGAAATTTCGCCTTGCCAATTTGTGAAGGAGTCGCGCACGATCGTGACGCGGTACCGGCCGGGCGCGAGTGTCAACCCGAATGTGCCGTCGTCCACGGAAGTGGCATGAAGGGCCGAGCCGGATGGCGGAATGCTTTCCGCTGTAATTATTGCTCCTCCGAGAAAAGCTCCCTGCGGATCAGTGACGGCGCCCGCGAGTTTTGCCGGGGCCTGATGTTGAGCTTTTGCGGCGGGAGCGAAACAGATAACTATCAGCAAGAAAAGATCGAAACAAGAAATCCACTTCCGGACGTTGTGCCGCATGAAAGGCCTCCTCTCCCGTCTCGCGCGGGAGGTAAAGGGACCGCGTATCCGGGAACGTTTCCGGATTCAGCGGATGCGGACTTCGTCGGTCTCCTGGCTTGGCGTCGCTGCACCGCGCGGCCTTCCCGCCCCACGAATGGGACAGTGGCTCGCGCGGAATCTTTCCGCCTTACAGTCGCGCGTCGGCGACGGATTTGCACCGTCTTCCCGGCACGAGGTCCGCGGTAACACTTCGGAATCGCGTCCTTTCGTTGATACGAGGACGGCGCGATTCCGTTTCCAGCAATTCGCGCTGCGCCCTTCAAAGCACACCGCACGAATGAATAAATTCAAACCTTATTCCGGCTCGCTCTTTCGCCGGGGGCGCAAATTCACGCGAGGCCGGCCGGCAGGGCCCGTCTCCACATCCAGCGGCGCCTGAAACACCTGCTCCAGAAGTTCCGGTTGAAATACGGCCGCAGGGGTTCCGACACGCAGGCACTTGCCGTGATGCAAGAGCACGACCCGATCAGCGAATTCGGCGGCCAGCGCCAACTCATGCGTGACGACCACCACGGCGTAATGATTTTCCCCGGCGAGCTGCCTCAGGCGCTCGAGGAGTTCCACCTGCGCTCCGATGTCAAGGTGCAATGTAGGCTCGTCCAGCAAAACCAGGCGCGGCATCTGCGCGAGCGCCCGCGCGAGAATCACGCGCTGCTTTTCGCCGCCAGACAGTTCGTCCAGCGTGCGTTTGGCAAGATGATCGGCGCCCACCTGCGCCAGAGCGCGGCGTGCGATTTCCACGTCTTCCTTTGTCGCAAAGCGCAGCGCCCGGCCGTACGGATAGCGCCCTTGCAGGACAAACTCTCCGGCCCGCGCCGGATACAGGATGGAGCTCTCCTGATGGACGACAGCAATGCGCTGGGCGCGGAGTCTTGGTTCGAGAGCGCTCGTCTCTTCGCCGTCAAGTTCCACGCGCCCGGAAAGCGGAGCAATCGCTCCGGAAATCAACCGGAGGAGCGTGGATTTGCCGCTGGCGTTCGGCCCAAGGATGGTGACCAGTTCCGACTCGGCGGCCTGGAAACTGGTCGCGCCCAGGGTAAACGTCGGCGCCCCGCGTTCGCCCGAGGAGTAAGCGTAGCTGGCCTGCTCGACATTCAGGCGCACGGAGCCAGTGCGGGCCTCCTGGCCTTCCCCCGCGCCCATCGCGCGCATCGAGATGTTCGATGTACTCATCGAATCTCCCGCCGCAGGAGATAAATAAACAGCGGCGCGCCGGCCATGGCCGTCATTGCGCCGACGGACAATTCCGTCGGCGCGACGATGGTTCGCGCGAGCGTGTCTGCCAGAACAATCGCGATTGCTCCACCGAACGCCGAAACCGGAATAAGCAGGCGATAGTCCGATCCGAACAGCAGGCGCATCGCGTGCGGCACGAGCAGTCCGACATAGCCGATCGTGCCGCTCACGGAAACAGCGAACGCCGTCAAAAGCGACGCGGAGACATACACCACCAATTTTACGCGTGTCACGTCCACGCCCAGGTGTCCGGCTTCCCGCTCGCCCGTCAGGAGCAGGTTCAGATCCGCGGAGGTTGAGTAGATCGCTCCGACTCCCGCGATCAGCCCGATCGTAAGAATCCAGCGGAGGCTGGACTGAACCGGCGTAGAGAGGTCTCCCATCATCCAGAAAGCGATGCCGCGCACGTCGCGTCCCGCAATGGTCGTCATCAGGAACATGATGATCGCCTGCAGAAAGGATGCGGAGATCACTCCGCCAAGGAGAAGCGTGTTGCTGTCGAGCGCTCCCTCGCGGCGGCCCATGAAATAGACCGCGGAAATCGTCGCGAGTGCTCCGAGGAGTGCCCCGAACGGCATGACTAAGGCGATTTGCGGCGCAAGAATCAGCGCCAGGATGGAGCCAAGCGCCGCGCCGCTTGACACGCCCAATGTAAACGGCTCGGCCAGCGGATTTCGCAAGAGGGCCTGAAACCCGGCGCCGGCTACCGACAGCGCCGCTCCCACCATGATTCCGAGCAAAATGCGCGGCAGGCGCAGGTCAAACACAATCAGCCGGTATTCGGTCGGCAGTTCCGCAGTGCGGCCCAGAACGACCCGGCCAAGATTCAGGACGAGATCAGTCAACGAGATGGGCACAGCTCCCAGCTTCAAAGCGAATACCACACACCCAAGCAACACCGCGGCAAGCCCCGCGCAGGTCCAGAGCACGCGCCGGGGAGTCAGCGTGCGCATGCGCAGGCCTCCTCGACAACTGCGGTGGATTTTGCAGCGGCCGCAGGCGATGTCGCGGGAAACAGTTCCGGATGAAGCGAGCGCGCGAGTTGCTCGACCGCATCCACGAGACGCGGCGCGGCACGGTTGATGGCGTCGCTCACGATCACCACGCTTCCCCAGCGCATCGCTTCCAGATCTTTCCAGCCGGGCCTGGCGCGCAAGGCATCCACGTCGTGCTCCGTATCGCCGGCGTGCGCGGACGCGAAGATTAAAACGTCCGGCTGCAGGCGAACGACCTCTTCGAGATTCATGTGCGGCCATTCGGCGTCTGTATCCACGATGGAGACTGCTCCGGCGCGGCGCAGCGCATCCGCGATAAAAGTGCTCTTCCCCACGGAAATCAGCGGCGCGGTCCACACAATGAAGAGCGCTCGCCGGGGCGCAACGCCGGCGAGCCTGCGGTCGAGTTCCGCAAGGCGTCCGCGCAAATTCAGTGCGAGCAGCGCCGCCGGTTTTTCATCGCCCAGAACCGTTCCGAGGCGTTCCACGGAGGAGATCATCTCTTCCACGGAATGCGGATCAAGGATGTAGACCGAGAGTCCCAGGCGGTCGAGAGCCTCCACAGTTTCGCGGCGGTTAATGGATGTCGCGAGGATCAGATCTGGCCGAAGTTTTACGATCTCTTCTAGATTCGGATTGATCGGCCCGCCGATGTGCGGCTTGCGCGCGGCTTCCGGCGGATAGTCGCAGTAGTCCGTATCGCCGGCAACCTTTTCGGATTCGTTGAGCGCGAAAAGAATCTCCGTAAGACTCGGCGCGAGGGAAACGATCCGGTCCACTTTCCACGGAACATTCACGCGTCGCCCGGCATCATCCGTGAAGGGGCGTGCGGCGGACTCGTGCGCCGCGGGCGCTGCTTGCGGCGCACGCGCCGCGGCGAGCGCGGAACCCCGCGCGACAAGAAGCAGCGCGAACAACGCCGGCGCGAGACCCGCGCCTGTAGGAAGCAATTTCAAATTTGTCCTGTCCGTCCTTCGCGTGCCCGGATTTGAACTGCTTTTCATGGCCATGCTTTCGCCAATAAAAAAGCCCCACGAGAAAATGGGGCGTGACGCCATGCTCTTTCTCGCGAAGAGCTCCGGCAATTGCCGCTTGGGAGGGTATCCTGACTTACGGCGCTGGGCCGTTTACAGTGGCGGGACCGTGGCCGATTTTCACGGCCTTCCCCGCTCCTCAAGCCTGCGGAATGTCGAGCGCAAGTCTAAGTCGCGGCGTAAGTGGTGTCAACTCACCTTCGGAAAATGAAAAAGGAAAAGCCGGTCATTCCGAGTCCCGGAATGACGCGCGATACTTTTTCCAAAGGAAATGAATCGCATCCGGCCCTAAGCCGCCGCAACAATCAAATTCGCGACACATCTTTTTCACCTGCTTCGAGCGTCCAGTGCACGTCATCAATCCACCAGCGGCCGTCCTGGTAGATCAATGTGTAGCGCGCGCGATAATCGCGCTCATCCATGCTGTGCAGATAGAGTTCGAGCTTGACTCCGGGGCCGGCTGCGGACGGAATTTCCGAACGCACCACCTCGGCTTGAAACATCCGCAGGTGCGTTGCGGCCAGCTCATGCCACACGACGAACGATACCTGGCTGCGGTAGCGCGCGGAAAACATCTCGTAGGCCGGGCCAAATTCCGCCTCGTTCAGCGCCGCAAGCTGCGCGCGGACAATTTCCTCCGGACCGGCTGAAAAGATTCCAAAAGGCGAGCCCGCACGAATCAGCATCCAGGTGACGAGCGCAAAGAACACAAGACAGAGCGGAAGGAGGAGCGAAAGATTGTGCGCGAGTTTTCGGCGGCGCAATTCTTCCGCCATCTCTTGCTCGCCGGAAATCGGCGCCTGGAGGATCGGCTGCGCAATGTGCGGCGTGGTCTGCGACTCAGTGCCGGAGCCGGGCAATTCACCGGCGGTGTCGGCGGGAGGAAGTTCGGGCCTGGATTCGCGGTCTTCCATGGAAGCATCTTCCGCGGCGGGCGCGTGCCTGGCCGCTTACCGATTTTTCCACTGTGGCTTGCGCTTTTCAAGCAGCGCGCGCAAGCCTTCCTGTGAATCTTCAAGGCGGTAGAGTTCGTTCAGGAAAATGTTCATCGAATTCCGAAGCGCGTCACGCAGCGACAACCCCATTCCGCCGAGGACCGCCTTCTTCGCCATGCCCACCACGGCCCCGGATTGAGCGGAAATTTTACCGGTCAAATCGTTTACGACAGCCTGAAGCTGGGCCTCGGGAACCAGGCGATTGACGAGGCCGAGGTCATGCGCGCGCTCGGCGGTGATTGCTTCCCCCGTGAGAATCAGTTCCAGCGCGAGCTTCGGTCCGATGATGTGGGGAAACATCGTCGAGGCCAGCGGCGGAAACAATCCGATGGTGATCTCCGGCAGCGCGAACTTCGCGCGCGGCGAGGCGATCACGAGATCGCCATAAGCCACGAGCTCCGCGCCTCCCCCGATGGCCGGCCCATCCACCACCACCAGCACCGGCTGCGGCGCTTCCACCATCGCGATGCACGCCGAGTGGAATGCATCCAGCATCGGAAACGCGCGGTCGGCCGTATATTCGCCGATATCCACGCCGCCCGAAAAAACCTTTCCAGCGGCGTCCAGCACGATCACTTTTATTTCTTTCGTATCCGCAAGGGCGGAAATTCCGTTGGCGAGTCCCCGCAGCAAGGCTTCGTTCAGCAGATTGTGCTCGGGGCGTTGCAGCGTAAACCGCGCCACCGGGCCGTCCACTTGATATTGGATATGCGGAAATCGTCCAGGGCTGGTCTGCGCTGGCTGGGGCTGGATTTCTTCGGACGGAACAAAATTCGCCATAGGATCGCCGATTTCGATGCTAGCACACAACTCATTCGGCTCTCCGGAATCCGGATACGGAGGCCGTTAATGAGTAAGGAGGAGGCGCAGACTTGGGCTGTGCCCTTTAGAGGTTGCGGAAAAAGTGCCCCCCACACATCCGTCATTCCGAGCGAGGCGAGGAATCCCTCCGCGTTTTGTGGGCATGCGCGAAAAAGAAAGAGGGATTCCTCGCTTCGTTCGGAATGACGAAATAGACTATTTTTTCCTCAACCTCCA
>VFSW01001212.1_pt1 | contig 39047 bp, 39 predicted proteins | sample 5358111 | NCBI WGS metagenome assembly VFSW01 (sample SAMN11554181, study PRJNA540505) | mine drainage metagenome | isolation source: sediment from site ElyBrook_90M | place: USA: Ely Copper Mine, Vershire, VT | collected 2017
CTATGTTCTGCTCAACGACGGCGAGAACGACAGCGTCGCCACGGACGACACCTGCAAAATCCAGCCAACCTGGAACGCCTCGGTGTGCACGGGGGATATCGGACGCATTCAGTTCAGCATCAGGAGGCCCGGACCCACAAGCGGTGTTGGTCTTGCGCTGAAAGATGTTGCTTTGCGGTCAGCTGGTCCTGGGCGGGCGGCTGGTCCTGCGCGGGCGGCTGCTCCTGAAAAACCAATTACCCTGAGCCGCAATGGCAAGGACTTCAAGATCACGGCCAATCAGAGTACTGTGCGCGCCGGTACCGAGATCCGTGTGAAGACCGAAAGACCGGAAGTTGCTATCAGCTTGAGCGAAATGGCCAAAGACTCATGGGTCGTGTTCGAGCTGCCGGGTTTCGCCAACGCGACCTCCGGGAAGCAGCAGGACAGCATCGACGCCCTGCGCAAGGCGACCGAGACTTCGTATTTCAAGGGTCCGGATGCCGTCTGGGTGAAACTGGTAATCCCGACCGCCCCCCAGGGCATTGGCATCGATCAGTTTGGCCCGTTGGATACTCAAACCAGCATTACGGTAAGGCGATAAGCACCTTATTCGCGAACTGAACAAAGCCCCCGGCGCCGAGCCGGGAGCTTTGTTGTGCGGCGGATAGTCCGTTCAAAATCGATCTTTCGCGACGTTGAGATGGAATGAGGCTGGAGGGGCTGCATCGCCGAAACACGTCTTGAAACGCCTATCAACCATTCGCGGTCCAAAAAGCGAACCATTATACACCCTTATGAAGCCCTGAACGCTTATTTGGAGTCGCAGTACGCTTCCGTTGGAAGTGATCCAATAATGGGGAAAGGGCAGCGTTGCCAGAATCCCTTCGGTAAAGGTAGCATGCTGTCACTTTGCGAGCGTGGGATCGCCCGTGCGCGTTCCAGTTTTCACACCAGCGATGAATATTTCGGCACCGGGATTGGTCTCGCCATTTGTCATGATGCCTCTGACTGTTTCGGCCGCCTGCAAGGGGTGCGCTCTGCTCCTCAGCGCGCAGAAGAAAAGCCGGCCTTCGTGAAGAGGGCTGCGGACTTTGTCCGGGCCTTGGTGACCAACACTGTCCGTCGCGATACCACCGAAAGCTTGTGGACAGCATGCCTCGACTTTTGGAACACTCGAGTCGCAATGACGATGAGCCGAGCCGGGCTAAATATAAGCAAGCTAAGGACTTGCTCGCGAAAAACCTCCGCGACAACCTGCCTGAAAAGCAGTCGGCCTGAATTGCTGGAAACCGTGCCGCGTAAGTCGCTGAAAAGAATGGTGGGCGCGCAGGGACTCGAACCCCGGACCTCCTGCGTGTGAAGCAGGCGCTCTAACCAGCTGAGCTACGCGCCCCGACAACGGGCAATTTCAATTCTAATACAGCCGCCGTCGTGGCTTCGATAAGCTGGCGTTGATGGATAGCAGCGCGCGTCCGCGCGACATATATGCCGACCGCCTTGCCGCGCGGAACCGGCTTCTCAAAACGTTCACCCGGCGGTGCAACGGAATCGGCAACCTCCGGTTGCTGGTCTTCGTCATCGCCGCGGCGGTGGTCTGGTATGCGTTCCACGGGCTTTCCCTCTGGTGGCTCGCGGCGCCGGTGGCAATGTTTATCCCGCTGGTGCGGTGGCAGTCGCGTGTCGAGCGGGACGCCGAATGCGTCCGGCGCGCCATTCGTTTTTACGAGCGGGGAATCGCCCGCCTGGAGAACACCTGGCAGGGCGGCGGGGAAAGCGGCGAACGGTTCAGCGATGCGCATCATCCCTATGCGTCCGATCTCGATCTCTTCGGACGGGCCGGCCTGTTCGAATTGCTTTCCACGGCGCGCACGCGCGGAGGCGAAGCCAAACTGGCCGAATGGCTGAAATCCGCATCGGCTCTTTCCGCCACAGCCGCCGAGTTGCGCGCCCGGCAGGAGGCCGTTGACGAACTGCGTCCGCTGCTCGATCTGCGGGAACAAATCGCCGTCCTCGGTGACGATTTCCGCACGGGCGTGCATCCCGATCGCCTTGTGCATTGGGCGCGGGAACCGGCGCGGCCCTTTGCGGGATGGAGGCGTATCCTCGCGCTGTTTTTCGCGCTGACCACCGCCACGGCGCTGCTCTGGTGGCTGGCCACCGATCTTGCCGATACGAATGCGCGGATGGCGCTGATCCTGTCCGGCGCGATCGAAGGCCTGTTCGCCGTGGGGATGCGGACGCAAATACTCGGCATCGTCGGAGCGGTTGAAGATCCGGCGCACGATCTGGATCTCCTGTCCCGGATTCTCGAAACGCTCGAAAAACAGCAATTTCAATCCGCGCGCCTGGCCGGGCTTCGCAACGCGATCGACGTGCCGTCCGGGAGCGCGTCCCGCCGGATCGCGCGCCTGCGGCGTCTCATCGAGCTGCTCGATTCGCGCGATAATCCGCTCGTCCGCGCTGGCGGCCCGGTGGTGCTCTGGACCACGCAACTCGGCATGGCCATCGAAGCCTGGAAGGCCGCCAACGGTCCGCAGGTCGCGGCGTGGCTGGAGGCGGTGAGCGAGATCGAAGCGCTTTCGGCGCTCGCCAACTATGCGTGGGAACATCCGGAAGACCCCTTCCCGCAATTCTCGGAGAGTCCGGGTTCCTTTGACGGAGAAGACCTGGGGCATCCGCTCATGGCCGAAGACCGTTGCGTGCGGAACAGCGTCAGGCTGGTGGATCCGTTGCGGATGCTGATCGTCAGCGGTTCCAACATGTCAGGCAAGAGCACCCTGTTGCGGGCGGTTGGAGTGAACACGATTCTCGCCCTTGCGGGCGCCCCCGTGCGGGCGAAGCGGCTGGCGATTTCGCGCCTGTCTCTGGGCGCATCGATACGAACCACGGATTCGCTCGAAGAGGGACACTCCCGCTTCATGGCCGAAATCCTGCGGCTGAAGCAGGTGCTCGAATTGCCTTCGCCCGCTTTGTTCCTGCTGGACGAACTGCTTGGGGGAACGAATTCGCACGACCGCGCTCTGGGGTCCGAAGGCCTGATCCGGGCGCTGCTCGGCCGCGGAGCCCTCGGACTGGTTACCACGCACGACCTCTCCCTCGCCCGTGTGGCCGAAGAACTCGCGCCGCTGGCGGCCAACGTCCATTTCGAAGACAGGCTCGAGGGCGGGCGTCTCGTATTCGATTACCGGATGCGGCCGGGCGTGGTCGAGCGCAGCAACGCGCTGGATCTGATGCGCGCGGTGGGCCTCGACGTGTAGCGACGTCTGGCGATCCTTGCGCGATCGCGTCAGAAACCGGAAAGCGCGGCGCGGGTTTTCGCCGTCAGCTGGTCGGCCTCCCCCTGGGACGTTACGGTGGTGTGGAGATCGCGCAGTCTGCCGTCGCGGAGATCGTAAATCCATCCGTGCACCGCCAGTTCCTGGGATCTCGCCCAGGCATCGCGCACGATGGTCGTTTCAAACGCGTTTCTGGTCTGTCCGATCACGTTCGCCTCGCATAACTTCTGATATCTGATTTCATAACTGGTTTCGGCCCCCCATTGGTCCCTCTGCCGATGCAGAATCTGGCGCACGGGGTGAAGCCAGTTATCGGCCATGCCGACCCGCGTATCGTCGAGCACGGCTTTGACGCCGCCGCAGCCGTAGTGCCCCACGACGATGATGTGGCGCACGCGCAGAACTTCCACGGCATACTGCATCACCGACAGGCAATTCATATCGGCATGATTGACGATGTTGGCCACATTCCGGTGCACGAAAATCTCGCCGGGCATCAGGCCCGTGATCTGGTCGGCCGAGACGCGGCTGTCGGCGCACCCGATCCAGAGGAACTGAGGGTTCTGCTGGTGGACCAGGCGATCGAAGAAGAGAGGATCGCGCGCGCGGGCCTCCGCGGACCATTTCTCGTTGTTTTCAAACAGCGATTTCAGCAGACGCATATGGAAGGACGGCGATGAGAACGCGGCCGGCGCCGCTCCCTCAGCCATTATGCAACGTTTTCCTATGCTACGATTGAAATTGCACCGTGAGCACGGCCCCGCCTTGCATTTCGAATCACTTAGATGAATCTTCGCTCTCTTTTCAGCCTGTTCTCGTCGGATCTTGCCATCGATCTTGGCACCGCCAATACGCTTGTCTACGCGAAAGGTAAAGGTATTGTTGTCAACGAGCCATCCATTGTGGCTCTCAATAAGACCACCGGAGAGGTGGAAGCGGTCGGCAAAGAGGCGAAGGAGATGCTCGGCCGGACCCCCGGCAACATCGTCGCCATCAAGCCCATGAAGGATGGCGTGATCGCCGACTTCAAGGTCACCGAGAAGATGCTGAACTACTTCATCCAGAAGGCGCACAATCGCAAGATGCTGGTGCACCCGCGGATCGTGATCGGCGTTCCGAGCGAGATTACCCAGGTGGAAAAGCGCGCCGTCATGGATTCGGCGTACCGGGCGAAGGCGAGCGAAGTCCATCTGGTGGAGCAGGCGATGGTGGCGGCGATCGGAGCGGGTCTGCCCATCACCGAACCTTCCGGCAATATGGTGGTCGATATCGGCGGCGGCACGACGGATATCGCCGTCATTTCGCTCTCGGGAATCGTCTATTCCCGGTCCGTGCGCGTGGCGGGGAACGCGATGGACGACGCCGTGATGCTGTACCTGAAGCGCAAATACAATCTGCTGATCGGCGAGCGCACCGCTGAAACCATCAAGATGGAGATCGGTTCGGCGTTTCCTCTGGACAGGCCGATGACGATGGAGATCAAGGGCCGCAATCTGATCGAAGGCGTGCCGAAAACCATCACCATCAAGGACGATGAAATCAGGGAAGCCCTGTCCGAATGCATCGCCACCATCATCAACGGCATACGGGTCGCTCTTGAGCGCACACCGCCCGAACTGAGCGCCGACATCAGCGACCGCGGCATCGTTCTCACCGGCGGCGGCGCGCTGATCAAGAATCTGGACAAGCGGATTCGCGAGGAAACGGGGCTGCCGGTTTCCATTGCGGACGATCCTCTGGCGTCGGTTGTGCTCGGGACCGGGAAGATGCTGAGCGATTTCAAGCTCCTGCGCAAAATCTCGATCGATTAAACCGCAGTGAATAAAAGATCGAAAAATAAGAGAAGATTAGTGGTGGAGCACCCTGTAGTCTCATGGAATCCCTCTTCTCCCGTTACCGGAACATCACCGTCCTGCTGCTGGTGATCTGCGCCCAGATCGTGCTGCTCGCCTGGCAGATACGAAGCGACAGCGATGTCCCCATGGTTCGGGTATGGGCTGTGACGGCCATCACGCCGGCGGCGAGCGCGATCGAGACCGTACGTAACGCGACAACCGGTTTTTTCAGCAACTACTTCGAACTGCGGAATACCCGCGAACAGAGCCGCCAGCTGCAGACCGAGGTTGACCGGCTGCGGCTGGAAAACCAATTCCTCAAAAACGAACTGTCTTCCGCCCAACGCGCCGAATCGCTCGCCGGATTCCAGGCGCGAACACCTTCGAAGATGATTGGCGCACGGGTGATCGGAGCGACACCGGGGGTTGGAACCACATCGATTCTGATCGATCGTGGAACGACGTCCGGCGTCAACCGCGGAATGGCGGTTGTCACGCCCGATGGCATTGTGGGCAGAGTCCTCGCGGCCTTTCCCTTTGCCAGCCAGGTGCTCTCTGTCACGGACCCCGGGTTTGCGGCGGGGGTGGAATCGCAGAAGAATCATGTTCATGGCGTATTGAAAGGCCTGGGCAACGGCGCCGCGCGGGTTGACTTCGTGCCGACGGGACAGAAGGTCGAAGTCGGCGAAATGTTCTTTACCTCCGGCGAAGACCGTGTGTTTCCCAAAGGATTACCGGTGGGGAAGGTGACCGGCGTTCACGACGGCGCCAGTTCTCAGGACATTACGGTGGAACCCGCGGGCACCGAGAATGTGCCGGAGGAGGTTCTGGTGATCCTCGATCCCGTGCATCAGGCGATTCCCGAAGAATCGCCCGCAAACGCTCCCGTTTTCCTGGCGCCGGCGCTGAGTTCGAACGATTCGGCACAGCAAACCGTCGGCGGTCCGACGACTGCCGACAAGTTGATGGACCAGTATAAGAAGATCGGCGACGCGCAGAAGCATGTATTCGGGGAGGGTCTGCCGGGATCGCTGCCCCCGAACTTCAATTTGAAGGTTCCCGGCGTGAATGCGCCTGCCGAGCCCGCCGTTCCGGCGCCGGCAGCGACGACGGCAGCGACGACGGCAGCGACAAAACCCACAAAGCCCCCGGTTGCGAACCCGGCGGCGGCGCCACCAGTTTCTGCCAGGCCGGCTCCACAGACAGAGCCGAAGCCCTGATGGAATATCCCTCCGGCGGCCGGATCATGGTGGATAGTGCGCGACAGGTGCGCAGCGCGACATATCCGTTGTGGGTGTACTTCGCTATACCTCTGCTCTCGCTGCTGATCCAGGTTTACCTGCCGCTGTTCGAGACGCTGCGTTTTGTCTCGCAAATCGAATTGCCGTTGCTTGTCACGATTTATTTCGCGCTGATGCGCCGGTCCCAGATGCGGGGCCTCGCAATTGGCGCCGCTCTCGGCCTGGCCCAGGATTCACTCTTCCAGCAGCACCTCGGGATGTATGGGATCTGCAAGACGCTGGTGGGCTATTTTGCGGCCTCGATCGGCATGCAGTTCGATGTGGAGCACGGCCTCGTCAGGCTCGTCCTGTGCTTTATTTTCTATCTGTTCCACCAGTTCTTTTACTGGGTGCTACAGCGATCGCTGCTGGATCAGCCCGCCGTATTTCAGATCCAGAAGGAATTGATTCTGGCTGTAGTCAACGCGGTCATCGGCGTCGTGCTGTTTCACTTCCTCGACAAACTGCGCAAGCGCGACTAGCCGCGGGGCTAGCGGCGGCAGCAGATCTGAGGCGTTAACAAGGACGCGGGTGTCACAGGAACGGAGGTTTTGAAGAAATTCTCCGAAGCAAGACTCCGGTAAACGTCGCCCGCGACTCCCGACGCCGTGGATCCGATCGAAGGGCGCCCGCCGGTCAGCATGACGACAACTACCAGTTTGCGTCCGCCGCTCTCGCTGAAGGATCCGAACCATCCGAGGTGAGTCCGGCCTTCGCTGCAGGTCCCGGTCTTGCCCAGAATGACATCGTCCTGTTTCGCCCGCCGCGCCGTTCCGAACTCCACCGCACCCTTCATCCCCGGCTTGATTTCGTCGATCAGGTTTCCGATGTCCAGATGCCGTTTGACCTGTGGCTGAAAGTTGTTCACTTCTTCCTGCGAACGGGGATATTGGAGCCAATACAAGGTGCCGCCGTTGGCGACGGCGGCGATCAGACCGGCCAGTTCAAGAGGCGTCTGGGAAATCTCTTCGCCGAAACTCGTCAACATGCCCATGCCGCCGTTCTTCGGCGGGGCCGCCGGGAAAAAACCCGGATGCTCACCTTCCACATTCAGCCCGGCCTTTTCCCCGTAACCGAACAGGTGCGCATAGTAGTTCACTCGTTCATATCCGAGCTTGATGCCGAGACTGGCGAAGTAATAGTTGTTCGAATAAGCGAGCGCGTCGGTCAGATCCAACGATCGGCGGCTATAGAAACGAACCGGGCTGGTGCGCTCAACCAGGCCTTCCCGGAGAGCCGCCAGAGCCACCGAAACCTTGATGGTCGAACACGGCTGAAAACCCCCGCGCAAGGCCAGCGGCTGATTCACCATCGTCAGAATACGTCCGGTATCGGGGTCCACCACGACCACCGAGCCATTCAGCGGTCCGAGTGCTTCGACCGCCGCCTTCCGAATGGCCAGATCTTCGCCATCGACCTTGTCCTCGGCAGTCGAATCCTTATAGGTTGGCTCATCCCAGGTTTGGACCCAGACTTTCCTGCGCACAGGCGTCTTTCCGCTTGCCGTCCTCTGGATCGGAGTCTTTCCCACGTTCGTGACGATCGTCGTCGACGCCGTACGAGCCTTCGCAGGGGCGGACTTCTTCTTCTTATGGAGCTTGGCCGGAGCCTGCTCGGTGACGGCAAAGGCGGCGCCCGCCGCCAGCCCAACAGCCAGAACGAGGATAATGGCGCGAATGAACATGAGACCTGTTTGCGCGGAAGACAGAAACCCTGGGGGACGCGGAGCGGTACTTTGACGGATAAAATTCCGACGGTCACAATTCCGGGGAGCAGCCGGAACTAGTATTTTGGCGCTTTCCGCGCCCCCGGTCAACCGGTTTCTTTGAATTCCCTCTTGCATTCGAGACGCAACCGCCTGTCAGTAGATCGTCGTCATGCTACTTTTTCAAGATACCTCCCCGCAAAAAGCAGGGGTATCGCCACGTCCATGCCAAAGAATGAATTTCCGGAAATCGATAGACAGAACTTTATCATGTTGAACCGGGAAATTGTCGAGTGCGAGCGGTGCCCCCGGCTGGTCCGCCATTGCCGTGAGGTTGCGGCGATCAAACGGCGCTCATTCCTCGATCAGGTTTATTGGGGTAAGCCTGTACCTTCCTTCGGGGATATGTCAGCTCGGCTGCTCATCCTCGGCCTGGCGCCCGGAGCGCATGGTGCTAATCGTACTGGACGCATGTTTACCGGAGATCGTTCCGGCGATTTCCTGTACCGGGCGCTGCACCGCGCCGGATTCGCATCCCGGCCGGACAGCCGCGACGCCGGGGACGGTCTTCAACTCCACGACGCCTGGATCACCGCCGCAGGGCATTGCGCACCGCCCGGCAACAAGCCAACACCGGAGGAGTTGCGAAACTGCCGTCCGTTTCTTGAGCGTGAGATGGAACTCCTCGCGAATGTTCAGGTTGTGGTCGTGCTGGGGAAAATCGCCTTCGATACCTGGCTCCGCGTGCTGAAAAGCCGCGGCGCGATCGGCAGGGTATCGGATTTCAGGTTCGGCCACGGCGTTCTTCATTCGCTGCAGCCAGGTCTCCTCTGCTGTTACCACCCCAGTCAGCAGAACACCTCTACCGGGAAATTGACCCAGGAAATGCTGGATGAAGTCTTCGCGCGAGCCTCCGCGATCATCCGATCGGGACAAGATCCCGCTGCACCGCACCCGTCACCGCAGCCGAGTTCCCGCTGACGAAAACGTCGACCTCGGAGCGGACACCGAAATCCTCCAGATAGATGCCAGGCTCGATCGAGAACAGGGCGCCGGGGAGAATGCGGCGGTCGTCATGTGTCTCGAGATTGTCCATATTTGCGCCCGTACCGTGGACTTCGGTTCCGATCGAGTGGCCGGTGCGATGGACGAACCGGTCGCCAAATCCCCGCTCGCGTATGTAGTTCCGGGCCGCATCGTCGACTTCGAATCCACAAATCTCCCGTTGTTCCTTCACTGCGGAAGTGACCGCTTCGATGGCCCGGTCCCGGGCATCGCGGACGGTTTCGAACACTTCGCGGACCCGGTCCGGAGGCGTCCCGCAGAAGCCGGTCCAGGTGATGTCGTAGTAAATTCCGTCGGGCCGGTCGAGCTTCGCCCACATGTCGAGGAGCACGAAGTCTCCGGGGCGTACGGGCAAGCTGGTTTCGGGGGTCGGTTCATAGTGCGGATCGCCGGCATGACGGTTCACCCCGACGATCGGGCCGCTGTCGGCGATCAGACCGGCGTTCCGGAATTGTTCCCGTATCCAGTCCCTGACCGCCACTTCATCGACGCCGCTCGCCAACCTGGCGCCCATGAAGCGGAATGCCTGGGCGCAGATCTTGTCGACGCGCCGCCCGGCTTCGAGATGCGTGGCGAACTGCTCGCCGGTCAGGCACGCCTCGAACTCCTGAATGAGTTCGGCCGAACTGGAGACCTCGACGCCCTGCGCCCGCACCAGTTCCACCGTGCCCGCGTCAACCATGGCGACGTAGGGGACGGCGCAGAGAGGCGAGTACTGCATCGCCACTCTCTTCAATCCTTTTAGTAACCGGCCGAGGTGAGAATGCTGCTCCTGCCAGCTGGAGTACTTCGATTTCTCGCCGGGGAGCGTGTCGATGACGCCGGATTCAATCCGATGAACCAGTCCCCGGGGCTCGCCCGTGGCGGGAATGAGATAGTACCAGCGCCTGGTTATGTGTCCCGGCGGCTGCAGTCCGAGCACCCGGTAAGCCAGGGGATCGCGTCCGTGATGATCGAAAAACAACCAGCCGTCAAGCTTCTGGCGCCGCAACGCTTCCTGTATGCGAAGGATATCCATTCGATTCGAGAATAGCGCGCTGCAGGTGCGCCGAATCGATGCCCTGAAGCTCCACGATCTTGGTGGCGCCGGTGAACCCGCTCACGATTCGAACGGACGCGGCGGGCACGCCGGCCAGCTTCGAGAGGAACCGGACGATGGCCTCGTTCGCTTTGCCATCGACCGGCGGCGCCGCAACCCGCAGTTTCCAGGCATCGCCGTATTTCCCCGCGAATCCGGTCTTTGGCGCCCCCGCGCGGACCTTAAGCGTGAGTCTTGCTTTCATCGCTCGCGCCGCCCTCCGCCGGGATCGCAGCTGTTTTCCGCCATTCGATACGTGCCCGCAGATCCGTCACTCCAGCCGCCACGCGCCGCGAAAGCACTTCGAAGGAAATCACGTCATCCAGCCAGTCGTGGCTTGAGCCGTCCCGATATTGAGTTGCCACCGTCACTGTGTACTGTTGCGGGGTGAGCCAGCATTCGAACTGGAAATCGATGTCGAGTTCTTCGCCAGGCGCGAACGTACCGAGGTCTACCTGCTCGATGCGCGTATTGGTGCCATAGATTTCCATGCCGATTCGATTGCGGATGAGGATGCCCACCATCGGCTCGACACGGCGCCGGCGGAATACGGTGCGAATGCGAATCGTCACCCGTTCGCCGCTGGAAACCACGCCGCAGGGCCGCCCGCTCTCGTCGAGCAGCGTCGCGTCGAGGATTTCGCTCGAACCGTCCCCGTGCCGGTTTGTGGCCGAGGGATGAACCCGCCGGTCGAGCTGCTCATAAGCCTTCTGGCGCTCGAGAACGACTCCGATGTACTTGTCGATCACGTGCTTCGGCTCTCCTTCGGCCTGCACGCGCCCATTCAGCAGGAAAATAGCGCGGTCCGAAAGCTGCTTCACCAGCCCGAGATCGTGCGACACGAAAAGCACGGTGATTTTCTTCTCGCGCAGTTCCTCAAACTTCCGGATGCAGCGGTTCGCGAATACGGCGTCGCCAACCGCGAGGGCTTCGTCGACGATCAGAATGTCCGGATTGACATGAATGGCGGTCGAAAACGCGAGCCGCACATACATGCCGCTCGAATATTCCTTGACGGGGCGGGATATGAAATCGCCGATCTCGGCGAAGGCCTCGATCGCCGGCAGATTCCGTTGCATTTCGGCACGACCGATGCCCATGATCTCGCCATTGATGAAGACGTTTTCGCGGCCTGAGAATTCGGGATTGAATCCGGCGCCCAATTCGAGCAGCGCGGCCACTCGCCCGCGGGTCACGACGCGGCCGGCGGTGGGTTGGAGTATCCCGCTGATGACCTGAAGCAGCGTGCTCTTGCCACACCCGTTCGGCCCGACCAGGCTTACGACTTCACCACGCTCCACGCTGAACGAAATGTCCCGCAACGCCCAGAAATCCGTGTGCAGGGGCTTGCGCCGCAGAGGATTCAATTCGCGGATACGGTCGAAGGGGGTCTTGTACAGACGATAAAGCTTCGAAACATTCTGGACGAGCAGCAAATAACCAGTGTAGCGGCCTATCATGGAGACGATGCGCCTTTCACACGCCATTCCGCCGGCGCTGGCCGCCGTTGTTTTCGGCGCCCTGTATGCAGCGCCGCAGCGGCCAACCCCGGTATACGGATATCGCGTCGTCCACGTTTATCCCCACGACCGGAACGCTTTCACGCAGGGGCTCGAATATCGTGGCGGATTTCTGTACGAGGGCACCGGGCTGCAGGGACGATCCAGTCTTCGAAAAACGGAGCTGGAATCGGGAAAGGTGATTCAGGAGACCGCTCTCGATGCGCGCTACTTTGGCGAGGGCATCACGGTGGCGGACCGGCGCATCGTCGAGCTGACCTGGCAATCTCATCGGGGATTCGTCTACGACCGGAACACATTTCAGCCAATTCGAAGCTTCGAATATTCGGGAGAAGGCTGGGGGCTGACCAACGACGGGCGTCAGATCTTCATGAGCGACGGTACGGCGGAAATTCGCTGCTGGGACCTCGCCACTCTCCTCGAAACCCGGCGCTTGCAGGTGCACGACGGGCCGCTCCCGATCTCTTCGTTGAATGAGCTCGAGTACGTTCGCGGGGAGATTTACGCGAATGTCTGGCAGACCGATAAGATTGCCCGCATCTCGCCGGCCGATGGGCGCGTAACCGGGTGGATCGATCTGTCGGGATTGCTGTCCGGGGCCGAACTTGCCGATGGCGCCGATGTCCTCAACGGAATCGCATACGATTCTCGCGGCGACCGTCTTTTTGTAACCGGTAAGCTCTGGCCAAAGCTGTTTGAGATTCGGCTGATCCGCAAATCATAGCCGCAGAATAAGGTTCAGGTTGCTGCCGGGAATTGTCGTTCCCACTCCGGAGATATCGAGGCTGATCTGGTCTCCGCCCCGCAGCACCGGTAACCCGAAGCCCGCGGTAACATTCGAAATTGTGGCGCCGGCCGCGAACTGAACGGTCGCGTATGGCGCGCCGTTACGGTTCAACTGGAGACTGATGCCCGCTCCCGCCGAAGGGGTACCGACGATCCCGTAGATATCGCGTACCGACCTGTTGGCATCCACGATCACTGCCGGCGCCGCGCCCGTTTGAATTGCCAGATATCCGCTGATCTGGAATGAATACTGGCCTCCCGCAAGCGTCCGCAGTCCGGAATCGATGGTGTCCGTGTAGGCGTTCGCCGTGACAGCTCCGGTGCCCAGGGAGTTCGTCATGTAAAGCTCAACACTGGCCAGACGGACGTTGGGTAGCGCCAATTTGTACTGCCAGTCCCCGCTTGCGGGACTGCCGAAAAAGTTCCTGACGAAAGGAACGATTACGACCGTGTCCGCCAGTACGTAAGCAGAAGCGGGAAGCGCGTGATCCACGACCGCCGTGCCATGCACGCCTCGCGTAACGGCTGAACTGCTGTCGGGATTGGTCGCGGTCACCTGGACGATCTCCTGCTCAATCTGCAGCAGTGCGCCGGGCAAAAAGGTTGTACCGAAAGGAATGCTGGCGTCGGCCGCGGCGACCGGCGCAGTCAGGGCAATCGGAGCCGCGCCATTGACTTCGTCGTAAAAGTGGAAGGTGTACGTTCCCGCAACGATGCCGCGCGTGTTGGCGAGCGTGGCGAAAGCAATCGCGCCCAACTCCAGCACGCCACCCTGCGTCGGAGAGACAACCAGGCCGAATGTCGGCGCGGGTGGGACATTCGAATCCGCGGCGATGCCTCCCGATTGGCCCAGCGTCCAGCGAGTCAACGGCGACAGGTCGTACGATGCCTGCTGGTTGGCGGCGTTCGCCGCGCGCGCGGAAATCTGCACTCCCGCACCGATCCGCTCGGGAATATCCGCCGAAATCGGGCTCGTACTTCCGCTGGAACCTGTCCTCCAGGAGTTTTCCGCAATCACGAAGAAACTGGTCGCATCCGGCTCGATCGACCATGGCGCGTCGATCGTCAGGATCGTTGCCGTATTGCCGAGGACTGTACGTTCCTGCCCCGCGCCCGTGCCTCTGGTGAGACGGACCACCGCGGACTGATATTGATTCACCTGCAGGTTCAGCGATGCGTTACCGACAGTCGCAGCGGAGTGGACGGTAACGGGGACTTCCGGCAATAACTCCCAGCGCCAGTATACGTTCACGTGGTCAAACTGAGGATCTGGCGGGAGCACCGTCAAGGGAGCCAGGCCCGTATCGGTGAAGGCGGGTGCGGAGGTCTGATTGGACGCAATGCGGAACAACAACTGCGGGCTTTCGCCACGGTAGACGTTGAAGCTGACCCCGCCGACTGGAAGCTGGATACCGTCGACGACAATCGAGTTCGTGTTGCCTCCGGGTGTGGTGGCGGCTTGCGCGACAAACGAGAGGGAGCTTTCCGCACCGCCGCTGTCCACGGTGGTCACGGCATAAAAGTAGTTGGATCCTCCCGCGAGCGTTCCGCCTGTTGAACTCACCACGGGTCCGAGGCCGATCAACGGGGCCGGAAGCGTGCCAACCTGCCCGGATGGCGTAGTGAAGGAAACGCTCAACTCGAGGACCGCCGACCCATCGCTGCCCGTGACCTCGGCCTCCTGAATTCCCAGTTGCAGGTTTCCGTAAGCATCGAGAACCGTCCCGGTGATCGGCGCAGGCAGTCCCGAGCCCTGCCCGGACTGCCGCCCAAGGCCGCCGGTAATTCCAGTTGCGGTATCGGAATACCAGGCGTCGTCGTGAAATTGTGCGGTGATTACCGCTGTGCGGAAATTATTACCCGGAGTGATCTTCGTGACCCGGAAGGGAGTCCGCTGCAGATTCTCTTTCGGGTAAGACACTGTGATGAGGTCGCCGGGCAACAGGCCCAGAGCCTTCACGCTGGTCTGGAACTCGATGAATACGTTTCCCGAAATACCTTGATTCAATCCCAATAGCAACATCCGCGAAGCCTGGCTGAATGTGGAGATTCCGACGGCATCCCATAAGACCGCGACCTCTTGTCCGCAGAGATCCACATCGTTTTCGTCCGAAAGCGACAAGCTGTCCTGCTGATATTGGTTGTAACTGTCCTGAAACTCGATCGACAGCCGGTTTGGCGTGTCCTGAGCGCCAAGCTTCGACAGTTTTACGCTTGAGCTTCCGTCGTTGTTGCGCGCAATCGAAGTGGCGTCGAATTCATACGCCGGCCACCCGCCATTGAACGGATTCACTGCGTTACTGCCGGGCGGCAGCGCCGGCTGCTGGAGGGCAAAGGTATTCTCAACCCGCGCCTCCAGCAACCCTGCCGTGTTCAGAACAAGATATAGCCGGGATCCATTCCGGATCGAGCGGATGATTACACCCGCGCTCTGGCTTATCTTCAATGCGAAGTTGCACTGGAACCTGGGTAACTGAACGAAGCCCCCGACCGGATCGTCTACGGAAATCAGTGAATCGGCGTATGCCGCCGCGGTCGCAAAACTTGGCGTATCGATCTCACCCAGTGTGTAGCCGCAGCGCATCAGGATATCCAGCAGAACCCAGGCCGGGTTGCTTGAAAACTGCTCGCCAAGAAAATTGCCGCCGGTGTCGAATTGCCAGAGCTTCAAACCCTGCATAAGAACCTGCACCGCCGGGATGCTGGTTCCGTTGCTGATGCGATTCGGAACCACCACGGACAAGTACGCCATGCTGCCATAAGGGTCGCCCAGCGCGATGCCGTGCCCGTTTGTGAAGTTTCCGTCCTGCTGCCCGTTCCGCGTTCCGGGGGTAATCAGGTTGTACCAGCCAGTCGAGGTCATGTTCATCCCGTTCACGCCCTGCGGAATCTGGATATCGTTCACGAGCACGCTCAAAATGCCTTCTATCTCGCCCATCCCGAGCAGGACTTCCATGCGTGTAAGGTTCCCGTCGTTCCGGGAGAACACCACCTCCGGCGTGGTCCACTGCGTTCCATAGACCAGCGGAACGAAGTCGTTGTAACTCGCGGTGTTCTCCTGAACCGCGGAAAGCTGCGAGTTATTTTGCCCCGCGCCACGCACCTGAATGGTTGGCGGCAGATACTCGATCCCCCCGAAGCGGCCCGTCTGCCGTCCGCTCGTATCGGCGGTGAACATTCCCCTCTGTTCGCAGTCGGAGCGCGAATAAGAGCAACTGGTGAACGGCGCGTTGCCATTCAGATTGCCAACCCCGTTCGTCTGGTCCGGAGAATATCCGCACCGGTAAAACAGCGAGTACTTCCCCTTTTCAGCTCCGCCGTCCACTGCCTCGAGGCGTTGGGCGGCTGTCGAGGGAAACCGCCATGGACACATTCGCTCCACCCGCACATTGGGAACCACCGTGCGCTGCATCGAAATCCGGTTCATCGCGCTCAGCCGGAAGGTGGTCTCGGTGATCGCGTCGGGCGGATTCATCAGACCGCGAAACACGACCGCCGAATCGGTCGTGGCGGCGCCGGTCGCAAGATCGAAGAATACCGACTGTACCGTCAGCTGGGCGCCTTTGAAGCCGGTCTGTTGCTCGATCTCGGACAGTTCGGAATCGGCATTCGCCAGTTCGAAGGTCAGCTTCGGCGCTCCGCCTATCTGCGTAGCGGAGGCCAGTTGCGCCTCAAAAAGATTGTGCCGGACGACGCGTCCTTCATATGTCGTCCCGTTCCAGGCGATGGTGCGGCTGCTCCAGTGCCGAACCGTACCGTCGGCCAGCGTGCAGTCGAAAAACAATAACGGCGTATCGGCGTTCAGCAGTTCCTTGGCGGTGAGTGCGCTTTGCATTGTTTTTCTTCAAACCCGTGTCTTTCTTGAACTCGAGCACTTAAACCCGGGAAGACAAAGCGATCTCGCACGACGAGAGGCCTACGCCTGTACTCGTGATCTTCAGTTCGTCGTTCCCGAAGTATGTCTCCACATAGATCCCCAGAGGCACACCCGTCGTTTTGTATGGGGAGTGGTAAGGCTGCGCTTCCACCTGTAGTCCCCAGACATCCACGGTGCTCCCCGCTCCCACTCCGATCGAGAAGGTCGATTGCACCGCCCCCGCTACGCCCACGCCACTCACGAATGCGCGTTTCCACGCCGGGCCGACGTTCACGGTTACCGGCAAACCGCCAGACTGCAGCGTCACTGCGCCTGCCACGTTGCTCCGCAGGTAAGCGCTGAAACAGGTGACATAGCTGCCCGGCACGCCCAGCGTTTGCTGAAGCGCCTGCGCCCCAGCGCTCGGATTTGCAACCGACCACGCTCTCTGCGTTCCCAGCGGATCGGTCATGCCGGCGGCAGTCTGCAGCAGGCCCGCCTGCCAGTTGGGTTGTGAGAGATTCTCGCTCCACGCAAGCAGATTTGCCAGCGGATCGATAAACGTAAACGCGCCGAACGCTCCCTGCGATGCGGTGAACAATGCTGTAAGAGCCTGAACTTCCAGGTCCACGAGGTCCTGATAGGACAACTTCCACTCGATCTGTCCGGCGGCCGCGTCCGGCAACACGATCCGCTCGCCGCTCTCCAGCTCGTTCGCGATCGCCCGCCACCGTCTCGAACGGTTCACCGGGAACTGCGCTACCGATCCTGTTCCGATCTGTGGAAACCAGCTCATGCGATCTCCTCGATCACGACTGTCGTTTGTCCGCTCATTTCACGGATCATCGTGGCGTCGAATTGTCCTCCGGAAATGACGCAGGTTGCGACGTTATCGCCTGTCACCGGATCGGTAAACGCAAATGTTGCGCTTCCCTGCTGTTCGACAAATGCGATCACGGCGCCCAGCTCCTGCTCGTCCAGAAGATCGAGCTTCAGCGTCCATCGCCGAAGCCCGGCTCCGTACACGCGGAATCTCTGCCGGCTTCCGTCCATGAACCGGACAGCCTGCGTGGAAAAGCGCACGCCGCGATCGAGCGGATACTGCGCGACCGCTCCAGTCTTCAATACGGGAAAAGTGGCCATGGCCTTACAGGCTCGCAACCACGCCGTTGATCGGATGCATATTCAACATCGCTTCGCGCACCGCATTCGCGATATCGCTGCTCCGGTCCATAAACGACTGACTATCCATCGCGCTCACGTTCACAGTGACATGCGGCGTTGGAGCCGCTTGACTGGTGCTGCCTGCAGGCGGCGCAGCGTTCGCCGCTCCACTTCCCGCTGCCGCATTCGGAGCCGCCGAGTTCAGCGATGCGCTGAGTGCAACGGATGGGGGCGGCATATAGATCGGAAGCGGCGGTGGCGCTGAATTTCCCCCGAACAGACTCGCAATTCCCGAGATCAGCGGCGAGAGCAGCCCAAAGCCTCCCAAAAAGCTCGAAGCCATGCTGCCCGCCGTGCCCAGCGCCGACTTGGTGCTCTGCGCCGAGGTGTTGCCCTGAATCGCCTGAGTATTGGCTGTAATCAGCGAGGCCTGCTGCCTGTAAGCCGACTGCAGCTGGGCAATCTGCTGCCCCGCCTGAGACAGCGACGTCGAAAGATCGCTGTTACTGCTTGACACCCCCACGCCGATCGTCGGCGCGCCGGGAATCCCTCTTAGTCCCCTTGGCCTGATCGCCTTGAAGGTCTCCTCAATGCTGTGATGCGCCATCTCGCTCCTCCCGCTCCAGCTCATCCCGCAGAATCAGAAATGCATCTACTTTGCGCGCCTCCATCTCGAGCGAATCCTGTATCCCGAGCCGCCGCCGCACAAAGAACTCCTCCAGCAGCGCCAGGCTCTGGCCTGTCACCAGCGATTTCGGGCATTCCTCCGCTTGCGTCTGCCTGCGCCCCCAGACGATGCGGGGTTCGCCGCGTTTCTCATCGGGCAGGAAACCGCATCGGCGCTTCGCCTCCAGGCCGTGTTTCCGGCAACTCTCGCAATTCCACCCGGCCTGGTTCGGGAACTGCTGATTTGCAGTCACAAAGTGGAACGCGACGATCAGTTTTTTCTTTCGTTCTCGCCCAACCCGCACTCGGCCTTGACAGCCGCCAGCGCCTCGATCAGTAAATCCTCCGGGCCGCTTTCGATCAGCGACTCGGCACTGGCCGGAACTCCGTCGATTTCGAGGCCGCGAACCTCCTCAAGGCCCCAGCGAAGGTATAGCCGGTCGATCTCGGCCCCCAGGAGGCTCGCTTCCATTCCGTTTTTCGCGTCTCGTCCCGCTTCGAAGTACTCCAGCCGCGCCGCAAGGTCGCGAACCTGCCGCATCAGTTCGATCCGCCGTCCGAACGTCATTCGCGCGATCACAAGTTCAACGCCCGGGTGCTCCGCCGAGAGAACCACTTTGCGGCTGTTCCATGACGCGGCCATCATCCGAACGCCACCACGACCTCGTCTTCCGCCGTGCCCTGTGCGCGCGCGTCGGTAAACTTCCATTGCAGCCGCTTGGCGGAGTCGTCGAACTCCGGCACGCTCGGCACCAGGCTCTTCAGATAGATACCCATCAGTTGACCGGTTACCTGGCCCATCTGGAACATCATGCTGACCGGCGATTGCTGTCTCGCCGCCTGATACAGGGCCGTGGTCGCCTGATCGTCCTGACCGAATAATTGCAGCGTGACCGATACCGTTCGGGTACCCGGCACAACCGCCAGCGGCAAACTCGTCCCGAACTCCTTCGATCTGGTATCCAGGTCGTTTTGAATCTGAATCGACGCATCGGAAACTGTAAAGAACCGGTCCGGGAAAACTCCCAGCCACACCTGACCCAGATTGCCGGGAACCGGCGAGTAAGTGAAACCACCGAGCGCCGGCTCAGCGGGATAAGTCGTCTGCCCTCCCTGTCCCGCCGCGAAGGAAGTGCTGTCGATCAGGTCCTGCGCCGTTCCCTTGAATTGGAATTCATGGAAGTCGCCGTTCAACTTCACGGTCATTTGATCGACCGCAGCCCCGCAGAGGATTCTCTGCACGGCCGTCGACGGATCCCAGTAATCGAACACACTCACGCTCGGCAGTTGCGTCGCGAGGCTATAGGTTGCCGTCTGGGAAATCGGCGCGCCCGAAGCAGGCGCGGCTGAAAGCGGCGCGTTCAGCACGACCGTGTGCGGGTCGATCACCCCGGCTACAAACCGGATCTCCCCGGCCGCGGCAATAGCCTGTCCCGGCGTCAAACCGTGGGGCGTAGCGAAGGCGATATTCAACGCGGTACTGCCTGTATTGGCTGCATTGCCGGTCCACAGGACGCCCGGGGCGCCAAGCGAGGCCTCGAACAACGGGCCGTGCGACGGCAAAATCGTCGGGTCCGGCCAGTCCCTCATGTACGATGTCATGTCGAACGAGGTCTGCAGCCGCATCCCCGGCGGCATTCCCTGCCACGTTCGGCTCCCGGTCTTGTCCTTGCGCTGACTCTTTTCCCGTTGCTGCTGGGCCGTCAGGCTGACGGCGGGAATCCGGTTCCCCGGGGCGATCGCCGGTACCTGGCCATACGCGCTCTCGCGCGCGACATACCAGCGGTTTGCGTTCGATGAAATATATGCCATCGCTTACTTGCTGACCTCCACGTCAAATCCCACTTTTGCTCGTTTGAGAAAATTTCTGCCGCCGCGCGCGACAGGTTCATAACTCACGTCATAACCGCCGGAATAGAAGAATCCGGAACCCCAGTCGCCCCGCGAGTCGTCCAGCAGCGCGCAAACGGCGTCCACATAAACGTCCGCTGTCGTCTCCATCCCATGCAGATTGTCCTGAGAGTGCCGGACCTCCACGACGACGTGCGCCGTACCGGAAAACTGCCGGAACTTCTCCGTGAGCGTGTTCGACAACTTGTCGCAATAAACCAGCAGCGCGGGATACTGAGCCGACCCGTTTTTCTCGCTGATTTCAACGCTCGCGTTCAATGCCGCAATCGTCCGCACCCCGGGAGCCTGCAAGCCTGCATCGGCCTGCTCCATCGCTCCGGCCCGCACATTCACCCCGTCCGTCGTCGATGTCAACATCGATACGACGATCGAGCTCAGCGTTCCGCTAAGTCCCGCCATGTCTTTAACCCCTCAACTGCGTCCGCACCAGCGGACGCACCCAATCCGGCTTCTGGCCCTCGCCGGGCAACGGTCCCTGAGTAACTTGCCCCGGTATGTAGAGGTAACTGACCGTGACAGGGAGCACCACGTCATTCTGCAAAAACATTGAAGTGAGCGCCGTCCCCGCATAAACACGGAACCCCACGGCGTTTCCGGGCGCGTTCGCGGCCGCCACGGTCATCAACTTCCCGTCTGGAATTGCGATTGACGAGGCGGCCGACGCCGCGCTCTCCTGCCCGGTCGCATTCACCCAGGCCACGCTCGCATAAAATTCACCGCCCGACTGCGGCCCCGTGACCGAAGACAGAACCGGGGGTTGCGGCTGCCTGATCGGATCGGCAGCCAGACCAAGTCCGCATCCTATATAACTCTCGCGGGCCGCGGACGCCAGCTTCGAATACTCCTGCCATTTGGCCTGATACCGGTCCACCAGTTGGCTGAAGTAAGCGTCGCGATACACAAGAGCCAGAGCGTGCATCGTCTCCCATCGCTTCAGCGGCGGGGTCGCCACGATCTGTTCCACGCGCAGGACGGGCCCCCAAAGCACCTCCAGCACCGGGCGCGGTTTGATAAGCCACAGGTGCAGGTCCGTGCCGATTTCTTCCTGCGCCAGCCGGAGCTTCGTCGAGACGTTAATGCCCGCGGTCTGCGCCACGCCCAGCAGGCCGGCGTCCTGATCGGCCAGGTCTTCGATCGTGCAGGCCGGTCCATCCACAAACAGCGCCATGGCTATCTCCGCTCTCTCTGTTTCCGGGACTCTCGCGCGGGAACCACCATCACCTGCATGCGGCTTGCCGCCTCTTCCTGCTCGTACTTTTCCCGGGCCACGCGATGCTCGTCGTGAAACTCGCTCGCTTCTTCCGCTGTCGCGACCCGCGCGCGTCCTTCGGCGATCAACCGTGCGGCAATTGAGCGCGGAGCATGTGTCCGCACGCCCTCTTTGCCGCCTTCGGAAGTAGCCAGACTGACCATCACGAAGTCCTCTCCCGCGAGGGTCGCTTCGGCATCCCGCACTTTCTTGTAATAGCTCCTCAAATCCATTCCTTCCTCCTGTTTTCAAATGAAAACGGAGGCGTGCCGCCACGCCTCCGCAAGGTTCTGGAATACCGGCGTGTTGCCGCCGGCTTTTCAGTTAGCTGTTGATCTGAACTGCGAACCCGTTCCGCAGAATCGCGCAACCGTAAAGCACGTCGACGGTAAACTGCTGCGCCAGCGTGTTGGGCTGATAGCTCATCGTGACGCGCATTCCGAAGTTGCCCAGTTCGGCGTACTCGGCGATGGCGCCGGTACCCGGAAGCGGTTGCGGCAGGCGGCGAACCACAAGGCCGATCGCATCCCTGCAGAACGCCAGGTTGTGAGTGTTGAGCGGCGCGCTGCCGGTCATCTGCACATACTGCGACCGGAAGACGAAGAAGTCCTTGATCTTGCCGAACGTTCCATCCACCATCGCGCGCAGTCCGGCGTCGCCCACCTTGTCGAACTCGGTGAATCGCGGGATCTGCCGCATCTGCGAATACGTGTTGCTGTCGACCATCAGATACTTCGGCGCGCTCGACGGAACTTTCGCCTGGAACAGAGCGGTTTCCGCCTGATCGAGCAGAGCTTCGGTAACAGGCGTTCCCGCCGTACCGAGCGGAGTGTTCGCCGTGAACCCCGCATACAGGTTCAGAAGATCGCTTTCGATCTTCTCCGCGATCGCCACGACCGCGGGCTGCATGTAGACCCGCAACAGATCCGGCACCGCGAGGACTTTCGTCACGTCCGGAATCTGGAATGTCGCTTCCGCGTGCGTGTTCAGCACGATCTGCGCATTCCCCAGACTGGGGTTCTGCAGTTGCACTGCGTTACCCTCCGCGATGTTATTGGCCACAAGCTGCGGCGCGATCGGCACGTTCACCGTGTCGCCCGCCTGCGCCAATGTCGGCTCATAATCGCGATTCACCAGGTTCCCCATCACGAGGTTCCCTACAAGGGCGGGCAAAGCATCGGCCGCCACCAGTTTGACGATCGCGTTTGCCACGTTTGCTGACGTAATTGCTGGCATCGTTCTCCTTAAATCGCTACTCTAGCGCCGGCAGGCTTCTGCCGCCGGCGTTGCTTCTTCGCTTACTGACTAACTCGGGGACTACGCTCCCCGCGGCGTCTGCGCAGTTACCACACGCAGGATCTCCTGGCGCGCCCGGTCCAGTTCCTCTTTGCTCATTGACGGACTGATCCTGTCCAGATCGATTCCGCCCGCATGGCCCGCAGGCCCGGCCTTCTGCGTTCCCGTCATCCCGGTGCCCCCCGCAATCCTCGCCGGAAGGAACTCCGGATTTTCGTGCACAAAACTCGCCAGGAATTCCCCCAGCGGCTGGTCGCCGCTCTCGCCGCGCGCGATCAGCCGGCCGTCTTCCGTGCGCACAATCCCGTCCTGCACGGCCTTATAAGCCAGGTCCACTTTCGTGACCCCGAGCTTCTGGAGTTCCGCGCGGATATTGGCGTTGCGCTGCGCTTCCTCGGCGAGGGACTGGCTGCGTTTGTTCTCTTCCACGAGTTCGTTCACTCGCTTTTCGAGCTGCTCGCGCCGCCGCCGTTCTTCATGCAGCTCCGTCTTGTATGCGGGCTCGCGCCGCGCAACGTCCTGCCGCATATACTCATCCACCGCCTGCTGCACGATCGTCTGTACGTTAATTGGCTCGCTCATCTCTGTTCCTTTCCTGTGTCATGCGGTGTTATTCCGCCGCGTCGATCTCTGCCGCGATGCGATTCTTGATTTCCTGCCGCGCATCGCAGAGATACTTCAGCGCCACTCGCTTGCGGACCTGCTTTGTCAGCGTCGGAGAGTTGATTCCGAGTTTGAGCAGATTCTGCGCATCGCTCACTTCGGTGCTGAAATCCGTAATATCGAACTCGTCCAGCCCCATCGCATCGATCGCAAGATCGTCCTGCCGGGCCTCCGCGATCGCGCACAGTACATTCCGGATCGAGTCCTTGACGGTGTCTCCATACGCTCGCAGAATCTCCTGCGTCACGCTGAAGTCCCACTGCTGGCTCAGTCCGGATTGCGCTGCGCCGGACGCATCGCCCGCCTGCTGCATCATGTAGGACACCCGGTAAATCTCGTCCTTCAGCCGTTCCAGATTGTTCGCCGCGATCTGAAAGACGTTTCCCGCCGGCTCCGTCCATCCGAACTTATCGTCCGGACCCAGCTGCAGATAGTAACTTTCACCGGTAACCTGATTGAATTCGCGATCCGAGTAAATAACCGGCATCGCGAACAAACCCATGGTCAGCGCCCACCCGAGAGCGTTTGACTTGTTGAAGTGCTCAAGTTGCAGCAGTGCTATCTTGTTGGCCAGCCACAGCCCCTCGCTCACCCGCAGTTCGAACACGGGCACCCGCCCGATTCCCGCAAACCCGTGCCGGCCCTCATCGGTCAACTCGATGCCCTTCTCATCCGCGGCGCGGCGTTCGTAGATCTCAAACTTCTCCCGGTCGTAATAGATCCATCGGGTCTCACGTTTCCACCCGAATGCTTTGACGCCGTCCTGCTTGAGCACGGACGTCCGGATGACCACCCATTCGAGCTCGCCGTGCTGGTCGTGGCTCCAGTTGATCAGTTCGTCGGCGCTGTAAGCCACCAGATAGGCCCGGCTGCGTCCTGACGCATCTTCGTCGGCCCGCGTCAGGACCTCGCCGTCCGTCCGCGGAAAATCGACCACAATGTATGACTTTCCGCAAACCAGCGCTTCCGTAATCTGTTGTTTGAAGAATTGCGTCAGCGTTGTCCCGCGCAGATCGCAATCCTGCACAAAGCCGGCGAAGAAGTCCTTTGCCGGTTCATTGGTCCCCGTGAACTCGAGAATCGGTTCCCGTCTGACCAGCGTGGCGGTATACCAGTCCACGATCGAACCCAGATAGTTCTCATAGAACACCCGGGCCAGCCTTTCCTGGTAGACTTCCAGTGGCTCCTTCTGCCGCCGCAGAAGATATTCCGCCGCGTTGATCCGGAACTGCTCCCCGCCTGCATAAAGGTCGCGGTAGCGGCGCCACATCCGCAGCTTTGTCGCGTAATCCGGATGTTCCTGCTCGATATGTGAGTTATTCATCAAAACAACCGCTCCCCGCGTTCCCCGATCGTTCCGCCCCGGTCCTGCTGCCAGATCAGATATCCCAGCGCATCCGACAGGTGCGTACGCTTCCGGTCCTTGTCTTTATCGATCTGAGTCGAATCTTCCTGATACGACACTTGTTCCAGATCGTCGATCAACTCCGTGCACTTCGGATCCACGAACAGCTGGACCTCACCCCGCGCATTGCGCAAACGCGCATTCACGAGCGATACCCGCTCCCGCACCGGAGGGTTTGCTTTCGGCACCCGGTACGAGACCGTTCCCGTCCGGGACGAGAAGTAGTTCCGTATCACCTGGTAATCCGAATACCCCGTCGTGTTCATCGACGCGCCGGACGCATCCCCATACACCACCACTCCTGCCCGCGGCAGTCCGAACCTCTTCTCGAATTCTTCGCATGCCTGCTCCGTTGTTGCGCGCCGCAGGACGATTTCGTCCAGCACCGCGACCTCGCCATTGCGCTCTACCTGCGCCACCACCGAACACATCGGATCGACGTTGAAATCGAGCGCCCACACCACCGTGCGAGCCGGATCGATCTTCGTCTCTTTCACATTCTTCCCGCGATCGAACGCGTGATAAACCAGCCCGCCGCGCGCATTCAGGTAATCGCCCAGCACTTCCTGCCGGAAGAAATTTTCGTCGTAACTTCCGCGCAGCCGCTCGTAAAAATCCGGCACCTGCTCCAGCAGGAACCGGTTCTCGAACGGCTTCGCCTGAATCGCTTCGTAGCCCGGCACGGGATGCGATACGAACTTCCTGTGGACCCAGTCGAAACCCTTCGGCGTCCATACCGCGAAGCCGCAGTGCCTCGTCGCCTTCGGATCCCGTAGCCGGCCCTCCAGCCTGAGCCACGCGCCCTCCATCGTGTAAGTCAGTTCGTCCAGCCCGAACCAAGCAAGATTCGTTCCGCGCAGCCGCTCGAAATCGTCCACCGCCCGGAGCAGGATTCGCGATCCCGAATCCTTCATCACCAGCACGTTATCCGCTTTGCTCAATTCGAACGGAATCTCGTTTTCGTGCAGCGTCTCCAGCAACGCCGCCAAGGTCGAATCCCGCAGCATGGGATAGGTTGGCGATCCGATCAGCCCTGTCCTGCCCGGGTTCAGATAACTGAGCCTGATGGCTTCATGACAAAGCGCCGCGCTCTTGCCCGACCCGATCGGTCCCGAGAAACCCTTGAAACGCGCGGCCGATTCATGAAACTTCTGCTGACTCGGCAGAGCCGTGTATCTTATTCTTCGTTCGCGGGTGTCGTTTGGCATATGTCAATCCACCGGACCGTCACCTGCTTCGGTTGCGTATCGGTCAGTTCTTTTCGCAATTGCAGCAGCCGTATCAGATCCGGGATCGAGCCCTTCATGTCATCGTTACCGAGCTTTCCCTGAATATTCCGGATCGCTGCATTCACGGCCTCCGCCATTCCGCCTGAGAGCTTTGCGTCTCTTCCCGCCAGCCTGGCCATCTTGTTTTTCGGAGCTTCTTTTTCTTTCAATCGAGCCCTCGATCTGTTTAGCGCCCTCCGGACGTTTCCGGCGCGCGTTTGTTTCCCGATCGAAAGCTAACATCCCCGGATGCCGGGTCGGAGGTATTGACCGAGTCAAGTGATTGATTACAAATAAGAGATATTGTCAAAAATCTTGTGATCGGGTTCTGGCGAGCCATATGTTTGGCCACGGAAGGAAGTTCCGGTCTTACGCGCGCCCGCCGCGGTTTGATAGAATCCGTCCGCATGTTGAAACTCCCTCTGGCCGCCTTCGCAGCGCTTCTGCTTTGTTTCATCCAACCCGTTCGCGCCGCAAGCCCGGACGCGGACGCGGGCGCCGCCGTTTACCGTCAGCGCTGCGCCTCCTGCCACGAGCAGCCTTCCACGCGCGCCCCGCAACTCGATCAACTCAGGCAGATCTCCGCCCGCCGCATCCTCCGCGCCCTCGATGCCGGTTCGATGATGACGGTCGCCTATCCCATGAGCCGGGACGAGCGCGCCGCCGTCGCCACCTGGCTCGGCGCCGCCGCGGACGATTCCGCGCCCCCGGCCACGGCCTATTGCCGCGATCGCGCCGTCAGCATTTCCGATTCCTCCAAGTCATCCTGGAACGGCTGGAGCCCTGACTCCACCAATGCCCGCTTCCAGAGCGCCGGCGCGGCTGGGCTCACTATCGCTCAGCTCGCCCGGCTCAAGCTCAAATGGGCTTATGGCTTCGCGGGCGACATCTCGGCTTTTGCGCAACCCACCGTCATCGGCAATCAGGTCTTCGCCGGCAGCGCGGGCGGCGTCATACAGGCGCTCCACGCCGATTCCGGTTGTCTCGAATGGACATTCCAGGCCGAAGGCCCCGTGCGCTCCGCCATCGGCGTCGCGCCTCTTGGAGCGAAGCACGCACTTCTGTTCAGCGATCTGATCGGATGGTTCTACGCCCTCGAAGCCGAATCCGGCCGTCTCCTCTGGAAGAAGAAGCCCGAGCCCCACGAAGCCACGCGGCTCACCGGCGGATCTCTTGTGCACGACGGCATTGTTTACATTCCCGCTGCGTCGTGGGAAGAGACCCGGTCCATGAATCCCGAATATCGATGCTGCACTTTCCGCGGCAGCATCACCGCCTTGCGCGTCCGCGACGGTTCCGAAGTGTGGAAGACTTACACCGTCTCAGAGCCCAAACCCACAGGTAAGACGTCCGCGGGAACACTGAAGTTTGCGCCTTCAGGCGCCGGCATCTGGTCCCGGCCCACGCTCGATCTCAAGCGCCATCTGCTCTACGTCGCCACGGGCGATAACTACTCTCTACCCGCCACCTCGACCAGCGACGCCATTCTCGCGCTCGACCTCGCCTCCGGCCGCATCGTCTGGTCGAAGCAGACTACTCCCGGCGATGCCTACACGTCGGCATGTCAGGGTAAACCGGGCCCCAATTGTCCCGAAGGAGCCGGGCCGGATCACGACTTCGGCTCCTCCGTCATCCTGACGCATACAGCCGCGGGCCGCGATGTGCTGCTGGCCGGGCAGAAATCCGGGGTCGTCTATGCTCTCGATCCCGACAGGAAGGGCGAAATCCTCTGGCAGACCCGCGTCGGTAAAGGTGGTACCATCGGCGGGATTCAATGGGGCATGGCGACCGACGGGCAGAACGTTTATGCGGCGACGTCGGACGCGAGCTTTTATAACACAGCCGTCAAGCGCGTTCTCGATCCGAAGCAGGGCGGCGGATTGACCGCGCTGCGGGTGGCGGATGGCGGAAAAGCATGGTACGCCGCTCCCGCGCCTTGTCCGGAGAGTGCGGCGGGCTGCAGTCCCGCGCAATCCGCCGCGCTCACCGCCATCCCCGGTGTTGTGTTTTCGGGCTCGATGGATGGGCATCTGCGCGCGTATTCAGCCGAGGACGGCAAAGTTCTGTGGGACTTCGATACGGCGAAGGATTACTCCACCGTTAACGGAGTTAAAGCAAAGGGAGGCGCGCTCGACGGCCCGGGGCCGGTGATCGTGAACGGCATGCTGTTCGTAACCTCCGGGTATGCCCGCTATGGCGGGGCGTCGGGTAATGTACTGTTGGCCTTCTCGGTTGGGAACTGAAATCGGTTGGAAACTGAAATCTGAGAGGCGGGAAAGGGAGGTTCGATGCGGAGACGAGGGTTTCATGCATGGTGTCTGCTGGCCTGTCTGGGTGCCGCGGTGGCCGGACTCGCGCAGCAGGGGCATCCGCTGACAGGGACCTGGTCCGGCGACTGGGGGCCGTCCCTCACCGAGCGCCATCGGGTCACCGTGGTGATGGACTGGGACGGGAAGAACGTCACTGGGCTGATCGACCCGGGACCGGATTCCATCCCGCTCCTGAGCGTTTACCTCGATGTGACGAACTGGGACGTTCGTATCGAGGCGGATGGAAAAGATGCCGCTGGCAAGCCTGCGCACATTGCGGCGGAAGGCCGGCTGGAAGATATCGGTTCCTATCGCCGGACCATCCGGGGGACATGGCGCCAGGGCGCGGTGAGCGGCGACTTCAGGCTCACGAGAGATTAACGTGAAATACCCGGTCGTATTCGCAGTGTTATTCGCGATGTTGCTCCTGGCCGCGCCGGCGTGGGCGCAGAACGGGTTCTCGGCGGCTTACGATAGCGCCAGGGCGGTGACTTTGCGCGGCGCGGTGACGGAGATCGACTGGGTGAATCCGCACGCATACGTGCAACTCGATGTTCGAGACCGCGAGGGCGCCGTTGCGAATTGGGCCGTCGAGATTGGCAATCCGCTCGACCTGGAAGAGGATGGCTGGAAGCGGGACGCGCTTCATATCGGCGACGTGATTACCGTGGACGGTATTCTCGCCCGGGGCGAGAACCGGCGGGCCTTCGCGCGGTCCATCACGCTCGTTCGCACGGGCGCGAAAGTGTTCGTGACATCGAACCGGAAAGCAGCGCCGGCGGCAGTGGCTCCCGCTCCACGCTGGCCCGATGGCCAGATCAGACTGGGTCCGGCGCCGGGCCAAAAGGGCTATTGGGGCGCTGCGAGCGCGAGCGGCCTGGTGGAGCGCACGGGCGCTGCCGTCCCCATGAACGACGAGGGCCTGCTGCGGAACATGGCCGACGCGGACCGCGTGGCTCCGTTCCTGCCATGGGCGAAGGCCGTATACTTATACCGGCAGCGCAACCTTCTTAAGGACGATCCGTTGAACCGGTGTCTGCCACCGGGCGGGCCGCGGCTGTTTCAGATCCCTCACGGGTTTCAGTTCATCGAACAGAGTGAACTGGGGCGCATCCTGGTGCTGTCGGGAGGGGGAGACCGCAACTGGCGGATTATATATACTGATGGGCGCGCGCAGGGACAGGCGGATGAAGTGGTTCGCGGTTACTACGGGAACTCCGTTGGCCACTGGGAAAAGGACACGCTTGTTGTCGATTCAACCGGCTATAACGAGAAGTTCTGGTTCGCGAACGGCGGACTGCCCCACACCGAAGCGCTGCATCTGATCGAACGCTTTTCGAGACCGGATCTGAATACATTGAAGTATGAAGTGACGGTGGACGATCCACGCACTTATACCCGGCCCTGGACCGGCGGCTGGACGGTCCGGTGGGTCCCGAACCGGGAGATCCAGGAATACTTCTGCGAGGAATCGAGATGAGAATCAGTTTCACGTTTGGCTTACTGCTCGCGATTGGAATGCCGGCAATGGCGCACCATTCCTTCGAGGCCGAGTACGACGGGTCGCGGACGGCGACGCTGACCGGGGTTGTTACCAAGGTGGACTGGGTTAATCCCCATGCCTACATCTTCATTACGACCAAAGACGACGCGGGCGCGGCGAAAGAGATCCGGATTGAGCTTGGTCCGCCTTACGCTTTGGTGCGGGGCGGCTGGAAGAAGGATACGGTCAAAATCGGGGATAAGATCACAGTGGAGGGGGCTGCCCTCGCCAAAGATCCGCGCAATGACTGGGTAGGCTCGCTGCCCACCACGTTCCTGCTGCTCGGCAACGGCGGGAAGTTGCCGATGAGGTAATGTGCGCGTTCCGTTGAGGTTTCCACTCTTGCTGCTGTGCTGCCTGCCGGGCGCGCTGGCGCAAGTGAACCTGGGGTCGGTCCCTGGCCAGAAGGGTTATTGGGAAGTCAGACCCGGTCTGGGCGGTTTCCGCGCCGATACCGTGCCGTTCCAGCCGTGGGCGAAGGCGCTGTATGAGTACCGGCAGTCCACTTACTCGAAGGATTCGCCGCTTGTCGCTTGCAAAGCCGCGCCGGGCCCCGCGTTCTTCAACGCGCCCGGGTTTGAGATCGTGGACGTACCCGAACTCAAGAGCATTTTCATTCTCAATATCGCGGGGCCGCACTCCTGGCGCGTGATTTACATGGACGGGCGTCCGCATCCGAAGGCCGCGGATCTGAGGCCAACGTTTCTGGGGCACTCCGTGGGCCGTTGGGAAGGCGGCGCGCTCACGATCGATTCAGTGGGATTCAACGAGAAGCAGTGGGCGGTGGGGGCGTTTCCCACCACCTCGCAACTGCACCTGATCGAACGCATCTCGCGTCCGAATCTCAGGACGCTGACCTACGAGGCGACGATCGACGATCCGGGAGCGTACACGAAACCGTGGACCGGCCGGTGGACCATTTCGGAGAAGACCGCATCTTCATGGGTCGCCGGGGGCGAGATGTTCGAATACATCTGCGAGGATGCGGACAGGTGAAGATGGGGATATGCCAAAAATCGTTCGCTTTCATCAACTCGGAGGTCCGGAAAACCTCGTTCTCGAAGACTTGCCCGCGCGAGAACCGGGCGAGGGTGAGGTCCGGCTGCGCGTTGCGGCCACCGGGTTAAACCGCGCGGAGGCCTTGTATTTTCGCGGCCAGTATTTCGAACAACCCACGCTGCCTTCGCGCATCGGCTATGAAGCCTCCGGCACGGTGGACGCCGTGGGTCCCGGAGTCGATCCCGGCTGGGTGGGCAAAACGGTAGCTACCATACCGGGCTTCTCCATGAACCTGAATGGGGTGCTTGGCGAAGAGGCTATCGTGCCGGCGAACGTGCTCGGTGAGTATCCCGCGAGACTTTCCCCGGTGGAAGGAGCCGCCGTCTGGATGCAGTATCTGACGGCATATGGAGCGCTGATCGCAATCGGCCATATCGGCGCGCGGGACTTCGTGGTAATCCCCGCGGCATCGAGCAGCGTCGGGCTCGCCGCGATTCAGATCGTGAAAGCCGAAGGCGCCACCGCCATCGCCGCCACGCGCACGTCAGGGAAGCGCGAGGAACTGCTTGCGCTGGGGGCGGATCACGCGATCGTCACGGACGAAGAGGACCTGGCGCAACGAGTCAACCAGATCACGGGAGGCAAAGGCGCGCGCATTATCTTCGATCCGGTGGGTGGCCCGTTTGTCGCGGAACTGGCGGCCGCAGCCGCGCCCGGCGGGATCGTTTTCGAATATGGCTGGCTCTCTCAGCAGCCCACGCCGTTTCCGCTCGCGGCGCTCGGTAAAGGCCTGACGATGCGCGGGTATTCGCTGCAGGAGATCCGGCGCGACCCCCAGCTCCTCCAGACGGCGAAGCAGTATGTTTACGATCGTTTGCAGGACGGCCGTTTCGAGCCGAAGATCGCCAAGACTTTCCCGCTCGAGCGCGCTTCGGAGGCGTACCGATATCTGGAGTCCAATGCCCAGGTGGGCAAAGTCGCGATTACGATCTGAAGACGCGCGCCGCTCAATGGGCCAGGAGCTGGTCGAGGTATGTTTTCAGGATCGGGTAGGGCATGCCTCCGTTGATGACCTCCCGCTTGCCGCCCCTGGCCACGATCACGATGGTGGGCGTGGACATCAGATTGTCCTTGTACCCCATCGCGACATCTTTGGCGATGTCGGCCTCAAGACTCGTGTCGCTCTTCACCATTTCACGCACCTTCTGCATATCCCCGGGAGGAAGCACTTTGGCGACGGCGCCATCCACATTTCCGTTCTGCGACCACTCCGGCTGCGTCTGGAACAACTGGTTGGCCACGAGGTCGTACTCTCCAAGCCGGCCGGCGGCGTTGGCGAACCGCGCCGCGAGCCGGGAGTACTGAAATTGCGGCAGAGGGAAGTCGCGGTGGAGCAATCGCACCTTGCCGGTGCGCACGAAATCGGCAATCAGCGGAGGCAAAACAGTCAGGTACAACTCGCGGCAGTGCGGGCACTGGTAATCGGTGTAAATCTCGATGGAGATCGGCGCGGTGGGTGAACCGGACTCCTTGAAATTCTTCGTGGATGCCGGCGTCTGGGCCGTGAGCAGCAGGGCGGGCAGAAAAAGCAGCAGGTAACGCATCGATTCATTGTTTCATGAAAGGTCACACCGATGAAAACAGCCGGCGAAGACCCGCGCCCGATCCGGCCGGCGGGCATCCGCGGGTCTTTTCCGGAAGTCAGAGTTCCGCCAGGCCGCCGTCCGCGAATAATTCAACGCCGACCACCAGCGAGGCGTCGTCCGAAACCAGGAAAAGCGCGGCGCGGGCAATTTCGTCCACGGTGCCGACGCGTTTGAGAGCGACGCCTTGCGCCATATTGTTCTGCATCTGCCCGATCGCTTCGTCCGAAAGTCCCATCTTGGCGAACAACGGCGTCGCTACCGGGCCGGGGCTCAGGGTATTCACGCGAATGCCGCGCGGCGCCAGTTCTGTGGCGAGTGTCCTTCCGAACGAGCGCACCGCCGCTTTGGTGGCCGAGTAAACGGACGATCCGGCAAAGCCCTTCTTGCTGACCACCGACGCGGTGAGCAGAACGGCCCCGCCGTCCGGGATAATGGGCAGCGCGGCCTGCACGGTGAAGAAAAGACCTTTGACGTTGATGTCGAAATGGTCGTCGTAAAAGGATTCTTCGATTCCGCCGAACGGCTGAAATCTGGCGATGCCGGCGTTCGCGAACAGGATGTCGATGCGCCCGAACTTCTGGCGAATCCGGTCGATCAGGCTGGCGATGTCCTTGAGGTCGCTGGTATCGGATACGAGCGCCAGCGCCTCCGAACCCAATTCCTTCTGCGCCGCCGCGACGGCCTCCGGATTGCGCCCGGTAACGATGACCTCCGCGCCTTCCTTTTGAAACAGAGCCGCGGATGCAAGGCCGATGCCAGTCGATCCTCCGGTGATCAGTGCGATTTTGCCGTCCAGTTTTCCCATTCATAACCTCGACGGGTTGGATGACCCGTGGGGCCGGGAAGTTTCGGCGGTTTAGCGTATGTTCCGCGCGTTGGTCAGTCGGCTTTTGCCAGAGGCACGTCCACCACATGCTCTGAGATGAACCAGACCTGAGACTCGTTGGTGCGGATGACATTACTGACGAAAAGATCGTTGGTTCCGTCATCGCCGGCCTTGCCCGCGGCCTTCGCGAATTCGCGGCTCTCGCGGAGCACAATCTCGTGCGCTTCGAGCAGGCGCGAAATCTGCACGGGAGCCTCTTCCCTGTCTTTCGGCGGACGGGGGATGCGCGTGTTCTCCGCAACATCGTGCGCCATCGCGTAGCTGATCCCGCCCAGCATCTGAATCCGCTCGGCGAGCATATCCACCAGTCCGGCCTGCTCCTCGAAGTGCTTGTCGAACAGCAGATGCAGCTGGTAAAAAGTGGGACCGGTCAGCTGCCAGTGATGCTTCTTGTAGAGATCGCGCAACGTCATCGTATCGACAAGCGCCTGGTTGAGGTTGTCCACGCTGCTCTTGCGCAGATCCTGGCCCATCCCGATGGGTAGCTGGCTGCGCACCGTGCCGAATTCCTGGATGGCGCGCGCTTTCTGATGCAAGAGCAGTTCCGACCGGCTGCCCGCCTTGACGACGGCTTGTCCGTCTTTTTTACTGCCGTTTTTCGATTTTTGACTCATTCTATCCGCTCCCGTCGATTTGAGTGCCGCTACCGCTCACCGGTTGCAGCAATTTCGTGGCCACCGGGCGGGCTTGCTCAACTGCACCCCAGCCGCGATAAACTGAGTGTTCCGTGAAGATGGAGAGTAGATGACACCAGTGGAAGTTCTGCAATACGCGAAAGAGAACGGCGCCCGCCAGGTGGATGTCCGTTTTTCCGATATCCCCGGCCTGCAGCACCATATTTCGTATCCGATCGGTGAACTGAACGAGGGCTCGTTCACCGAAGGCTTCGGCATCGACGGATCGAGTATCCGCGGCTGGGCCGCGATCAATGAGAGCGACATGCTGCTCATACCGGATTCCGCGACGGCCTTCATGGACCCGTTCATGGAAACGCCCACGCTCGTAATGATCGGCGACGTGCGCGATCCTCTGACCAAGCAGAACTACGAGCGCGACCCCCGCTGGATCGCGAAGAAGGCCGAACTCTATCTGATGAACTCGGGCGCCGGCGATACGGCGTTTTTCGGGGCCGAAGCCGAGTTCTTCATCTTCGACAACATCCGTTTCGACCAGAACGCGCACTCGGGTTTTTATTTCATCGACGCCGACGAGGGCCGCTGGAATTCGAGCCGCGAAAAAGACAACCTCGGCTACCGTCCGCGTTACAAGGAAGGCTATTTTCCGGTGCCGCCGACCGATCATTACCAGGATCTGCGTTCGGAAATGGTGAATACGATGGAGCGCTGCGGCCTCGTCATCGAATGCCACCACCATGAAGTCGCGACCGCGGGCCAGTCGGAGATCGATCAGCGGTTCGACACGCTGGTGAAATCGGCCGACAACATGACGAAGTACAAGTACATCGTGCGCAACGTGGCGAATCAGCATGGCAAGACCGTGACCTTCATGCCAAAGCCGATCTTCGGCGACAACGGCAGCGGGATGCACGTACACCAGTCGATCTGGAAGGCGGGCAAGCCGCTGTTTGCGGGAGATGGCTATGCAGGCCTGAGTCAAATGGCGCTGCATTACATCGGCGGATTGCTCAAGCACGCGCGCGCTCTCTCGGCCATCATCGCGCCTACCACCAACAGCTACAAACGTCTGGTGCCGGGTTACGAAGCACCCGTGAATCTGGCGTATTCGCGGCGAAACCGTTCGGCGGCGTGCCGTATCCCGATGTATTCGGCGAGCCCGAAGGCGAAGCGCGTGGAGTTCCGCCCGCCGGACCCTTCCTGCAATCCTTACCTGGCATTTTCGGCGTTGCTGATGGCCGGCCTCGATGGCGTGCTGAATCGTCTGGAACCGGGCGAGCCGCTGGACAAAGACATCTACGATCTTTCGCCGGAAGAAATGAAATCGGTGCCGTCGATGCCGGGGTCTCTCGAGGAGGCGCTCAATTGCCTCGAAGAGGATCATCAATTTCTCCTCAAAGGCGATGTATTCACCGAAGAGCTGCTCGAAACCTACATCGAATACAAGCGGAAAGCGGAAGCCGAAGCGGTGCGTCTGCGGCCGCACCCGTACGAGTTTTCGCTGTATTACGACATCTGAGCCGCACGCCGGATCTCTCGCCCGCCCGGGCCGGAACAGGAACCGGGCGGGGCATTGATAACGCTCTCCCCGCACGTCAACATTCGCTATAAGCCCCATCCAAAGAATTTATTTCCTTCAATTCTTCCGCGCCACTTACACTGAATGTTCAGTTCAATGAAAAGTGGCACCACGTCAGTATCACTTTTACTTATTCAAGGAGAAGATAGTTATGCGACTACCGCTTTGCTTCCTGGCCCTGGCGCTGTCTGCGTGGGCGGCAGACATTGACACCCCGCAGCCCGCAGACACACCGGATCAGGCTCAGGCCCAGGCGCCGGCTCCAGGGGCGCCCGCGCCCGCGGATGCAGCGAAGCCTGCCGATGCGACGCCGCCGGCTCCGCCGCCCAAGTACGACGGTTTTGTATTCAGTGCTTTGGCCGACGGCTATTTTACGACGAATTTCAATCATCCGGCGGGGGATTCGAACCAGCTGCAGAATTTCGATCTGAACTCCGGCACGCCCGAGATGAGCCTGGTAAAAGTTACCGTGGACAAATCCGACAAGGAATTCGGGTTCCATATTGACGCCGGTTTCGGTGAAACGATGCGCCTGATTCACGCCGGCGACGTGGCGGCGCAGGACCATCAGGCGCTGAGATACATCGAGCAGATGTATCTGATCGCGAAGCCCAACCACACGCACGGCACCGAGTTCGACTTCGGCCAGTTCGTCACCTCGGCCGGAGCCGAAGTCATCGAAGCCAACTCCAACTGGAATTACTCGCGCTCGCTGTTGTTCGCCTGGGCGATTCCGTATTACCACTTCGGTCTTCGCACCAGCACTCCCATCACCAAGGTCTGGACGGTCGGTCTTCAGGTAGTGAACGCATGGAATACCGTGTGGGGTAACAACAACATGAAGAACATCGGGATCACCTCGGCGATAACCCTGCCCAAGTACACCTGGTCGGTCAATTACTACGAGGGGCCGAACCATCTGGGCACCACGACGGGGAAACGGAACCTGCTCGACAGCACGCTGTTGCTGACGCCCACCGCCAAAGTGAACTTCTATGTCAACGGCGACTATCTGCGCGACAACCGCGTGGGCGGCGGCTACGACGAATGGTACGGTCTCGCCGGCGCGGCGCACGTACAGCTCACCAGCAAGTTCGCCGTCGCGGCGCGGGCTGAATTCTTCGACGACAAGACCGGTTACAGCACGGGCGTGGCGCAGGTGATCAAGGAAGGTACGATCACCGGCGAATACAAGTACAACGATCATTTCCTCGGCAGGCTGGAATACCGGCACGATTCTTCCGATCATCCCTTCTTCAATCGCGGCGCGCAGCTTGGAGTGGCCACCAGCCAGAGCACGTTCACCATCGGGTTGATGGCGATTCTGGGTCCGATCAAGTAACAGGGAAGCGGTTCAGCGGAGCGGCTTGTCTCCCGCCGGCGGCGCCTTTCGGGGCGCTTGCCGGCGGGTTTTCTTTTTGCCTCAGGCCTTCCGCGCCACCCAGAGTAACAACGAAAAGACCGCAATCGGCACCAGCGCCAGCAATGCGTAGGTCAGAACCTTCTTCGGCCAGTCGGATTTCCGGCTTTTCCAGTTTTCCAGTTCGGGGCGGCCGGCGGCGACGCCTACCTGATCCTGATGCTCCAGATCCCACGCGAATTCGCGCGCGGCGCCATAGCGGTTCCTGGGGTCGCGCTCCAGCGCCCGATAGATGATCTCCTGCATCGCGGGCGAAATGGAGGGGTCGATTTCCCGCGGCGGGACCGGACTGTTCAGCAGGCGATCGTTCATGATCAGGAAGGCGTTGTTCCCGGTGAACGGTACCTTGCCGGTCAGCATTTCATAGAGCATCACGCCCACCGAATAGATATCGCTGCGGGCGTCGCCGCGCTTGCCCTTGACCTGTTCGGGCGAAATATAATCGGGCGTTCCCATCACGTTCGAAAGTTTGGCGAACGTCAGCCGCCGCGAGCCTTCGTTGGCCGCGATACCGAAGTCGATCAGCTTGATATTGTCGTCGGCATCGACCATGATATTTTCGGGTTTCATGTCGCGATGCACCACCCCGTGGCTGTGAATATAATCCAGCGCTTCGCAGACTTTGGCCGTAATGCGCGCGGCGCGATCGGCCGGCATTTTGCCCCTGCCGCTCATCAGGTTGCGGAGCAACTGGCCTTCCACCCACTCCATCGCCATGTAAATCCGGCTCCGGTTCGCGTCTTTAAAGACCCGCATTACCCCAGGGTGATCGAGCTTCTCGCCAATCTCCTGCTCCCGCTTGAAACGATCGAAAAGCTGCGGATCGGCCTCCATTTCCGGATGGGGAATTTTGATGGCCACGGTACGGCCGTTGAGGGTGTCGGTTGCACGGAAAATCGAGGCCATGCCGCTGCGGGCGACAAGACTTTCAATGCGATAGTGATCGAGCGTGTCGCCCGGGTGTAATGCGGTCATAGCAGTACAGTCATAGTGGGTTAAGCATTCCGGAAGTCGAACCGCGCTTAGTGCAGCTTGTAAGGTCTTCCGCGGTACATTCCCATGCGTTCGACTCCGCGCACGCGGATCAGTTGAACAGTGATGTTATCGCTGCCGCCCCGTTCGTTGGCAAGCGCCACGAGCTTGCCTGCCGCGGTTTTAAGCTCGGGGTTCCATCTCACGATTTCGCCCATCTCGGGGCCTTCCACGTGGCCGTGCAGGCCGTCGCAGCAAAGCAGCAGAACGTCGTCCTTCTGGATCTGGCGATCGCCGATTTCCACGTTGACGAAAAGGTCGTTACCGAGAGAGCGGCTGAGCAAGTGGCGGGTCGAAGCCTCGGCCGCCTCGCGCGCCGTGAGCAATCCGAGACGCACCTGCTCGGCCACCACGGTGTGATCGCGCGTTATCTGCGACGCAATGCCATGGCGGATGAGGTAACAACGGGAATCGCCCGCATGAGCCACCACAACGCGATCGTAGCGGAAAGCGCACGCGACAATCGTGGTGGCCATACGGGAGCCTCCCGGACTGGCGGCTCTGCCCATCTCATAAATGCGGGTATTGGCGGCCTGGATTAGGCGTGGCATCAACACCGTATGCGCTTCGCCGCGGGGCGCCGCCCGGAAGCCGGCGATCAGCGTCTCGACAGCGGCGCGCGACGCCACTTCGCCTCTTTCTTCGCCGCCCACGCCATCCGCCAAAACAAAGAGCCAGCCCTGGGTACGGCCTTCGACTTCGGATGAAGGTAATGCATAACCGGAATAATCTTCGTTGTGATCGCGCACGCGACCCACATCGGACAATTCGGCAAATTCGAGATCCAGCATGGAGGAGTGCGACGGACTCAACCTGACAGCGCCTGCAAACATGGTGACTCGTTCATTCTATCCGTTGCGCCCCGCAACGGCGGCGCTCTCACACAAAACGAAGCCCCCGCCCGGGCCCCCGGCGCAGGGAGGGCCCGGCGGCCCGGCGGGGGGGGGGGGGCGGTGGGGCAGTGGAAAAAAAAAAGCCGGATAGCCGGCCCCCC
>VFSW01001213.1_pt1 | contig 39046 bp, 36 predicted proteins | sample 5358111 | NCBI WGS metagenome assembly VFSW01 (sample SAMN11554181, study PRJNA540505) | mine drainage metagenome | isolation source: sediment from site ElyBrook_90M | place: USA: Ely Copper Mine, Vershire, VT | collected 2017
CTCGAGATGGAACGCAAGGCAATCCAGCGCGCCATCGCCCTTTATGACGAACTCAGGCTCGAAGGTCTGAGCCTGTTCATCGACGGGCGTCTGGAAGGCTTCACCTTCGGTGAACGGCTTAACCGGGACGTTGCCAATGTATTGATTGAAAAGACAAACTTTAACATCCAGGGCGCCGCCCAATATCTGTTCCGTGAGTTCAGCAAGGTCTTCGGCGACTGCACCTATATCAATGTCGGCGATGACCTCGGCTTTGAAAACCTGCGGCGCGTCAAGATGAGCTACCGGCCGGCCATGTTCGGCGAGAAGATCATTCTGAGACGCACCCTGTTCGAATGACAGCCGGCAAGGCGATCCGCCGGGCCGACCTGTCCGACCTGGAACGGATCGCGCAGCTGGAGAAGGCGTGTTTCGGCGACAGCGACGGGGTGTTCTCACGCCGCCAGCTTGCGCGGCTGCTGCGCAACCCCAATGCCTACTGGATAGTCGGCGCCAAGGGCCACGCCGTATCCTGCTGGCTTGCGGTGAGTAACGGCCATGCCCGCTGGGCACGGCTTTATTCTCTGGCGGTGCATCCAGATTTGCGCGGCCAGGGATGGGGCAAGCGACTGGTGCATGCGGGACTGGCGTGGATGCGGGTAAACGGTCTTCGCATCTGCCGTGCCGAGGTCAAGGTCGACAATCACGCAGCACGCCGGCTCTATGCGAGTCTTGGATTCGAGGAGGCGGGCAAGCTTCCCGACTACTATGGACCCCGGAAGGACGGGTTGCGCCTGATCATGCGGACCCCGGCGTCGTGGAACACGACGCACGCATCGGCTCCGGAACGCAGCGCAAAGCGCCGTGCCAGGCGGCGCCACGCATCTTCGGCCGGCAGGGGAACCAGCGCGGGGCCTAAGGGGCGACGCTGAGGCCGGCGTCCTCCGAGACTCCAAGCGCCAGCGCCGTCCAATCCATATCCCCGCGGGTTCGGGCAAGCCCGGTCACCAGGCGGTCGTGCAGCAGGCTTGCAAGCGGCATGGGCATACAGTTCTCATTGGCAGTCTGCAGCACGAGATCGATGTCCTTTTTCCCCAACGAAAGCTTGAATCCGGCCGGCTCATACGTTTGTGCTGCAATCAGCTTGCCGTAATTTTGATAGATCAGGCAGCCGAAAAGAGTTTCGGTCATGAGACCGGCAAAATTCGCCCGATCAATGCCGTTCTTTTCAACCAGGGCAAAGGCTTCGGCCATCGCCTCAAGCGCAGATACGATAAGGAAATTCCCCGCGAGCTTCACGACGTTCGCTGCCGCCGGGTTATCGCCAAAATCATAGACCCGCTGTCCCAGGGTTTCCAGCAGGGACGCAATCCGGGACTTTGCAGCAGGAGCGCCGGCCGCACAGATCCAGAGTTTTTTGGCGGCGGCCGCTTCCGGACGCCCGAACACAGGGGCGGCCACGTAGGCGCTTCCGCGATCCATGTGGTAGGCCGCAAGCCGCCGCGCAGTAGCCGGCGCCACCGTGCTCATCGACAGATGGACACCGCCCTCGCCGAGCGCGTCGCCGAATCCACCCGACCCGCTGACAATTTCTTCGAGTGCCTGGTCGTTCGCAACCATGGTGACGACAATTCCGCCACTCGCCACCACTTCCGCCGGCCGTGGCGCAGCGGTCACGCCGTCGCGGCCGAGATCCTGAATGCGGGAAGAAGTGCGGTTGTAAACACGCAGCCGGTAGCCTGCCTTGAGGAGATTGGCAGCCATGGGTCTGCCCATCTGCCCAAGCCCGATAAAACCGATCTGATTGCCGCTCATCGTTTGCACTCCTATCTTCGTATACGGCTACAATTAGCCTCGCGCCGATCGCTGCGAGGACTCGAACCGGGACCAACTGCACATGGTTTCGCTGCAAGGCCGCTTGCGGCCAGCCTGTCACGTTCCGTAAATAGATAGCGCCAGACTTTGGTGCGTTTCCTTATCATCTACTGAACAGGATGAAAATTCACGGGCGGTTGTGGGGCTGATCGCGAAAGCGGCGGGAAATTCCGCGCAGCAGATTCGGAATACAACCTCGAAAAACCCCAACTCGCTGCTTAAATTACCAAAAAATAAGTGGCGGAAGAGAGCGGGAGTCGAACCCACCAGGAACCGATTGACGGCTCCTCCCTGATTTGAAGTCAGGTCGCCCCACCGGGGTACGAGTCTCTTCCAGAAACCTCTGTGGCCGGTACCAAACCGGCGGCGGGCGATCCCGCTTTGTCAACGAACAAGGTAGTCACCCGCATGCGGTGCGCATCACCAATGCGGCGCGACACGCCTGCCTTGTCGAAATATTCGAGTATCTGGATTGCGAGCTTGCGCCCTATTCCGAGGCGATCACGCAGCTCGCCGGCCCGTATTTCAGTCTTTTCCAATGTGATCTCAGATGCGATCGCGGCAATCCGGGCAAGCGCCTCCTGCGTAAAGAAACGATCGTGCACCACTTCATGGGTGTCGCCCAGAATCGTCATTCGCCGCAGCATCGCGCGCACCGGTATTTCCGGCACACTAAGCTTGCGCGCGATATCGCGCACCCATGGCGGCTGAAACGGCGTCGAGCGCAGGAGAGGAGCTACCGAATACCACAGCTTTTCCTCAAGCGGCGTCGGCGTGATGCGATGCGTCGGCAGATGCAGCCATGGCCCGTGTCGCGTCACACGCTGCTCTGCAAGCAGCTGTCCGATAAGCGCCAGAAACACTTCCCACGAAGTATCGGGCGTGGCCAAGCGGCGCAACTGCCGGCCGTGCAAGCCCAGCACTTCCGGAGCGCACCGGTGTTCGGCCGCAAGAGTATCGACCACCGCTTCCTGCAGCGCCATCCAGCGCGCAGGGGAGAAACCGACGTGCCTGTTGCCGCCCGCCGGGATGATCACGACAGGCAGAGCTCCGAGCAGCAATTCCATCGCATCATCGCGCAAGTTGCGACCGCGCGCGAATCCATTGAGGTCTACTCCGGCGCTTGCGTTTTCCAGCAACAACGCCAGTGCGTCGCGCGCCGCCTCACAACCCAGCGCGCCGAGCAGCGCCATCCGCTGCGTGGTGCGTACCTTGCGTGTCGGCGCAAAAGGATCGAGAACTACGCCGCCGGCAAGTGTGTTTTTCGCTGATTGGTCACGCACAATGAATCGATCGCCGTACAGCACACCGACCGGCCTGTCGAGCACGATCTGTACCAGGCCCCCGCCACCAGGCTCGATAACCGTTCCTTCCAGCAGCGACACTCGCCCGGATACATCGCATGCGCCAAGATGAACATGCACCGGCGTCCAGTGCCTGAGCGCCCGCGCGCCGGATCCAGCCAGCCGCACACGCGCATCGAAACGCGGACTCGGCTGGTGCAGTGCTGGTGAAAGCAACCAGTCGCCACGCGCGATGTCCTTTTTCTCAACGCCAACAAGATTGAGTGCGCAACGCTCCCCAGCCTCGCCCGTCTGCGCTTCCCGGTTCTGCGCGTGGATAGCACGCACACGCACTTCGGTCCCGGAGGGCGACACCAGCAATCGATCACCGATCCGCACCCGGCCGGCGAAAACGGTCCCGGTTGCAATCGTGCCGATTCCCGCGAGGGTAAAACATCTGTCGACTGCCTGGCGGAAATTTCCTCCCAAAGGGCGCGTCTCACCGGCAACGGCAGACGCCTCCAGATACGAACGCAGACCATCAACGCCCTCACCACTCACGCTCGATACCGGAAACACCGGGCTTCCTGCAAGCGTTGTACCTACGAGGAGCGATTCGACCTCGGCGCCAACCTGCAGCCGGCGCGCGTCATCGACGCGATCGATCTTGGTAATCGCCACAATCCCGCGGGGAATGCCGAGAAGATCGATGATCTCGAGATGCTCGCGCGTCTGCGGCATCACTCCATCATCAGCGGCGACAAGAAGCAGAACACAGTCGATTCCGGTCACGCCTGCCAGCATGTTACGGATAAAACGCTCATGTCCGGGTACATCGATGAATCCCAGCACTCTACCGTTTGGCAAAGGGTGATAGGCATAACCGAGATCAATAGTGATGCCGCGTGCCTTTTCTTCCTTCAGACGGTCGGCATCCACACCGGTCAGCGCCTTGATAAGCGCGGTTTTTCCGTGATCAATATGGCCTGCCGTCCCGACAATCATGATTGCGCCCCGAATCGGCCGAATTGCAGCATTTCAAGCTGCTCGACAAAACCGCGTTCGTCTTCGAGACAGCGCAGGTCAAAGCGCAGGGCGCCGTCGGAGATCGCACCGATCACCGGTACCGGCAGCGCGCGGAAGGCAACAGCAACGCGCTTCAGCACAGAACCTTCTCTGCGCCCGTGCCCTGGCGGGGACAGCACGAAAGCGTGGCTCGGCATTCGTTCCACAGGCAGGGCGCCGCTTCCGATCTGGCTGTGACACGAAACGAGACTCACCCCGGCCACACCATTCATCGCACGCGCCATTGCCGGCTCGATGCGCCGGCCCATTTCCTCGATTTCGCCGACAGGCCGCGCCAGCAACCGCAAGGTTGGCAGGCGCTGCACAAGCTTCTCAGGCTGTCGATAAAGCCTGAGCACCGCAGCAAGCGCGGCGATCGTCATCTTGTCAACCCGCAATGCCCGGCGCAGGTGATTGCGCTTGATGCGCTTTACAAGATCAGCGCGCCCGACGATGATCCCGGCCTGGGGACCACCAAGGAGCTTGTCGCCGCTGAACGTAACCAGATCCGCGCCGGCAGCGAGCGCCTCCTGCGGTGTGGGTTCGCGCGGCAGGCCGAACTGCCCCAGATCCACAAGCGTTCCGCTGCCAAGATCAATGCCAAATGGAATTTCCCTGGCATGGGCAAGCTCGCTCAGCGACCTTTCGGGGACCACGGAGGTAAATCCGACAATGGCATAGTTGCTCGCATGCACCTTGAGCAGCATGCCGGTCCGGGAACTTATCGCCTGCTCGTAATCCGCGAGGTGGGTGCGGTTCGTTGTTCCGATCTCATGCAGCTTGCAGCCGGCGCGCGCCATGATTTCCGGAATACGGAACGAACCCCCGATCTCGATCATCTCGCCGCGCGACAGCACAACCTCCTTGCGCGTCGCCAGAGTATTGAGCATGAGCAAGACCGCGGCCGCGTTGTTGTTGACCACGGTAGCAGCCTCGGCGCCAGTGATTTCGCAAAGCAGCGCCTCAGCGTGCACATCCCGGTCCCCGCGGTTCCCGCGGACTAGATCGAACTCGAGATTGCAGGGCTGCGTCATTACCGCCTGCACCGCAGCGACGGCTTCTTCCGGCAGCAGCGCCCGGCCAAGATTCGTGTGCAGAACGGTGCCGGTGAGGTTGAACACACGCCGCAATGACGGCTGCATGGCAGCACTCAGTCGCTCGGCGGTTCCGCGGACAATGGCCGATTCCTGCAGCGCCTCGGCGTGCAGCATGGCCCCTTCGCGGATTGCCTGGCGTGTTTCGGAGAGCAGGGAACGTATCGCGCGCACAACAGCTGTGCGGCCATACTCGACAACCAGCGCCTCCATTGCCGGCAGCCGCAGCACGCGGTCGACCGCTGGAAGGACAGCTACAGCTTGCGGATTCTGCACTTGGACCAAGGACCGTTCCGCCTGAATATGAAAATGCCGTCAGTAACTATCTGCTGCGTCAACCATCTCCGCCCAGCATGAAAAAATTTACGCCGCTGCGAGCGATGTCCTGTCCCGCCATCAGCACATCCAGATCGATGCTCGCGACATCGTCCGCAACCGGCTCGACAGATGGATCTTTTTCCATGTAGAGGATCTTAAGATACCCGCGGCATGCATCGCAACACTCGGCCTTGACCGCCCCGCTGCGCCCATCGATACCGTAATAACCGATTCCTTTCGTAGACTGGCAATAAACGCACTTGATGCGAACTTCGTGCCACTGGGACCCGCACAACGAGCAGCTGAGGTAGCGCAGACCATGATCGGCAGCGCCGATGCGCACAATGCTTGCCACTGGCGCCGATCCGCACACCGGACACAGACAGTGTGTTTCGGGGAGCGCGACATCCGTGCCGGAAAGGCCGCTTGCCATATGCAGCCAATACACCTGCAACGCCGCTGCCACAAACGGGGCGAATGCACGGTCTATCCGCCCATAGTCTCCCGATAGCAGGGTATCCGCAAGCCGCTCGAGTTCGTCGTCGTCCGTGCGCAGGAGGCGCTCGGCCGCATCCCGGGCGGCACTGGGCAACGCGGGAGATCTGAGAGCGCGCGTGATATCGCGAAGCGCCGCGCGCCATTCCGGCGCACGCATCCAGCCCTGAACACCGAGCGGCGGCAATTGATGCTGGCGGCAGCGCGCAAGACTCTCCGCCTCCGGCAGCGGCACGTTGCGCATCAGCACCAGCGCCGCATCCTGGGCTTCCGCCAGTGCCGCGAGAAACCTGAGATAATCGCGCAGGGCGTGGCCAGTGGAAAGCGCGCTCAGACGCTGTGAACGCTCGCTGAAGAGCGAGCGCTTCGGCAGATGCAGAACCGGCAGTTCGCCCGCGGGCGGTTCAATCATTCCTGGCTCAACGACAGTGCCGGTCATTTCGGGCCTCTGCCTGTCTCGCGATACCAGGCGGCATGGTGCTGCTGCGCCCAGGCCGCCGTGACCGTGCCCCGGGTCATGGCACGGATCGACCCCTTGACCCAGATCGCCGCGTAGATATGTACGATGATGCCGGCGATCAGGACAAATGCGGCAAGCGCGTGTACTAGCACAGCGATCCGGAGAAGCGTGACCGGGAACAAGGGTGCGAACCACGGTTGCCAGATGACAACGCCACTTATGAGCAACAGCGCAATCATAATCACCGTTGTCCAGAAGAGATACTTCTGGCCGGCGTTGTAGCGTCCTGCTTCCGGCAGAGCGTCGTCGCGCTTGGCGAGTACGTCACGAATGTGGCGCATCCACTCGTTATCGACAGCGGTGATCCGGTTTTGCGTCCAGAAGCGGCGCGCCAGCATGCCAAACGATAGCGCCAGAACGATTCCGAAATACGGGTGCAGAATGCGCGTCCACGGTCCGCCGCCAAAGAGATTGGTGAGAAAGAAAAATGCGGGATGAAACAGCGCCAGCCCACTCAGCGCCAGCAATACAAACATGATAGCAGTCACCCAGTGATTCATGCGTTCCTGCGGCCTGTATCTCTCGATCATCTGTTGGTCATCCATATGTCCTCCTCCATCGCCTGGCGGCAAGCGGCCCTGTGCCCCATCGGGCTTGATCATTCTTCGCGCCGCGGACCGGATTTCCCGTCTTTCGTCTCATCCGGCCCCACCCCAACGTAATGCAGGACGCCGGCGAAAGCGAGCACACCCAGTCCGAGCGACAGGATCGGTTTGAGCGCACCCTTCCATAAGGAAACCAGCGGACTGATCCGGGGATCCCTGGGCAGCGCCGCATAGATTTCCGGTTTGTCGGCATGCTGCAGCACATACATGACGTGCGTACCGCCTACGCCCGGCGGATCATAGAGCCCTGCCTTGTCATATCCGCGCGCTTTGAGATCAGCGATGCGGCCGGCAGCGTGTTCAATCATGTCGTCTTTGGTTCCGAATACGAGCGCCCCCGTAGGACAGGATTTTATGCATGCCGGCTCCATACCCACCGCCACCCGATCCGAACACAGTGTGCACTTGTAAACCTTGCTGTCAGCCTTGGAAAGGCGCGGAATATTGAATGGACAGCCGGTAATGCAGTAACCGCAGCCGATGCAGTTCTCCTCGCGGAAGTCCACGATGCCGTTGGAATACTGCACGATTGCGCCGGGCGCGGGACAGGCCTTGAGACAGCCCGGGTCGGCGCAATGCATGCAGCCATCCTTGCGGATCAGCCAGTCGAGGCGACCCCCCGCCTCCGGCTGGTATTCGATAAAACGCATAACCGTCCACTGGTTTGCGTCCAGGTCGAACGGATTATCGTACGTACCATTGCAGGTGCCGACTTCGTGGCGATAGTCGTTCCACTCCATGCAGGCCGCCTGGCAGGCCTTGCAGCCTATGCATTTGGAAATGTCGATCAGCTTGGCCACCTTGGCGACATCACGGCGCACGATCGGCGCCGGCGTGGTGGTGGCGGAGCGGCGTACGATGTCAAGCGATTGCAGTGCCATGGCTCACCTCCTCACGCTTTTTCGATGTCGACAATGAAAGACTTGAATTCCGGTGTCTGAACATTCGCATCCCCCACGAAGGGCGTCAGGGTATTGGCAATGTAGCCATTCTTGGCCAGTCCCTTGAACCCCCAGTGGATCGGAACACCCACGGTATGCACGACCTTGCCGTTCACGGTCAGTGGAATGATGCGCTTTGTGACGACCGCGACCGCCTTGATATGACCGCGGTTTGACCGCACCAGTACGCGATCACCGGCCTTGATTCCCTTTTCACTGGCGAGTGCTTCGCCAACCTCGACGAACTGCTGCGGCTGCAGCACCGCATTGATTTGCACATGTTTCGTCCAGAAATGAAAGTGCTCGGTGAGCCGGTAGGTCGTCGCTGCATACGGAAATTCAGTGGCCTTGCCGAAAGCCTCGAGATCATCCTTGAAAACGCGCGCGGCCGGGTTCGACACCACTTTCGGATGCAGCGGGTTTGTATCGATCGGCGTCTCGAACGGCTCGTAGTGCTCCGGGAACGGCCCGTCCACCATCTTGTCGAGCGCGAAGAAGCGTGCAACGCCTTCCGGCAGCATGATAAACGGACCCATACCGTCCTTCGGCGGAGAGTCAGGCTTGAAATCCGGAACATCGAATCCGACCCAGGCACGGCCGTTCCAGCGAACCAGGTTGCGCTTTTTCGGATCCCACGGCCGGCCTGCCGGATCACAGGATGCGCGGTTGTAGAGGATGCGGCGATTGGCCGGCCATGAATATGCCCAGTTCAGGGTCTCGCCGAGCCCGGATGGATCGGCGCTGTCGCGCCGCGCCATCATATTGCCTTTTTCGGTCCAGGCCCCGGAGAAGATCCAGCAACCGCAGGCCGTGGTTCCGTCGTCGCGCAGCTGCGCGAATCCATCGAGCTGCTCGCCGGCCTTCTTGATTATCCGGCTCTTGTCCTTTGGATCTGCAAGATCGGAGAGCGCCTTGCCGCTGAATTCCCGGGCAAGTTCCTCGGGATGCGGAGCATGGGGAATGGCATAGTCCCAGGTGAGATTAAGAACCGGATCGGGGAACGCCCCGCCCTCCTTGGCATAGAGCTCGCGCATCCGCATGAATATTCCCGCAACGATTTCGATGTCCGGCTTGCCTTCGCCCGGCGGCTCCTGGCCCTTCCAGTGCCATTGCAGCCAGCGACCGCTGTTGACAAGCGACCCGTCCTCCTCGGCAAAGCAGCCGGATGGCAGCCGGAAAACTTCGGTGCGGATCTTTGCCGTATCGACGTCATTGAATTCACCGAAGTTTCGCCAGAACTCTGAGGTCTCGGTCGCAAGTGGATCGATTACGACAAGATACCTCAGCCTGGCAAGCGCGCCCCCGATCTTGGCCTTGTTCGGGAATGACGCGAGCGGATTGAATCCCTGGCAGACATAGCCGTTCATCCTGCCATTGTGCATGTCCTCAAACACCTGCAGGACGTCGTGCACCTTGTCGAGCTTCGGCAGCCAGTCGTAGCAGTAGTTGTTCTCCTTTGTCGCAGCGGCGCCGTACCAGGCTTTCATCAGGCTCACGTGAAACTTGGGGTAGTTCTGCCAGTAGGACAGCTGCTTCGGTCGCAGCGGCTTGAACGAGCGCACGGTAAGATACTTCGTGTAGTCCGTTTCCGCTTCCCCTGGCAGCGTCAGATAACCCGGCAGCAGGTTCGAAAGCAGCCCGAGGTCAGTCAGACCCTGGATATTGGAGTGGCCACGCAATGCGTTGACGCCGCCACCGGGCATGCCGACATTGCCGAGCAGCAGCTGCACCATCGCCGCTGCGCGGATCATCTGCGATCCGACCGAGTGCTGGGTCCAACCAAGCGCGTACATGAAGGTCATGGTCTTGTCGGGCGCGCTCGTGTCCGCGATCATTTCGCACACCTGAAGGAATTTGTCCTTCGGCGTGCCGCAGATGTTTTCCACCGCTTCCGGCGTGTAGCGCTCGTAGTGCTGCTTCATCAGGTTGAAAACGCAGCGCGGATGCTTGAGTGTCGAGTCAATCTTGGCGTAGCCGTCGGCTCCGATCTCGTACATCCAGGAGCTCTTTTCGTAGCTGCGCTTCTTGGCCTCGTATCCCGCGAAAAGACCGTCACTGAACGAATAGTCCGCCCGCACGATGAACCCGGCGTCCGTGTAGGCATTCACATACTCGTGCTGGATCTTGTCGTGCGCAAGCAGGTAATTGATGACTCCGCCGAGAAAGGCGATATCGGTGCCGGTCCGCAGGGGCGCGTAGAAATCGGCGACTGCGGCCGAGCGCGTGAAGCGCGGATCCACAACGACGAGCTTGGCCTGGTTATGTGCCTTGGCCTCAGTCACCCATTTGAATCCGCACGGATGCGCCTCGGCGGCATTGCCGCCCATGATCACGACGAGGTTGGCATTCTTGATGTCAACCCAGTGATTCGTCATCGCACCTCGGCCAAACGTCGGGGCAAGACTTGCCACCGTCGGGCCGTGTCAGACGCGTGCCTGGTTATCGAATGCCAGCAGTCCGAGAGCGCGCACGGCCTTGTGGGTAAGATAGCCGCTTTCGTTGCTCGAGGCGGAAGCCGCAAGGAAGCCGGTCGACAGCCAGCGATTCACCGTGACGCCGTCAGCATTCCTTGCCACAAAATTCTTGTCGCGATCGTCCTTCATGAGTCGTGCGATGCGCCCGAACGCCTCGTCCCAGGAAATGCGCGTCCAGTCCTTTGATCCGGGCGCGCGATACTCCGGATACCTGAGCCTGTCGGGGCTATGCACAAAATCGAGAAGTCCTGCACCTTTCGGACACAGAGTGCCACGATTGACCGGATGGTCCGGATCGCCTTCGATATGGATAATGGAACTCGGCGAGTTCTTCGCCTTGTCACCCAGCCCGTACATAATGACACCGCAGCTTACGGAGCAGTATGGACAGGTATTGCGGGTTTCAGTGGTGCGGGTAAGCTTGAATTCGCGGGTTTCGGCAAGCGCCGCAGCCGGAGAGAATCCCAGCACTGCGAGACTTGATGCTCCCACTCCTGCCGCACCGAGCTTCAGGAACTGACGTCTGGAAATCGATACCATAACGTTTCTCCTAGTCAGCGGTTTAATTTCAACTCCGTTTAATTTCAACTCCCCTGATTGCAGCTGTAGCAGTGATTGCTCGAATCTATACTTCACCTGCCTGAAAATCAATCAACACCGGCAATGCCCAAACACGCGCGCCAAACCGGGCAGGGACAACAGGCATTGGCGCACGGGGCTGGTGCTGATATTGAATCGATACTGCGCAGATCGTAATTGTCGGAAAAATTTTGGCTTTTGCGCCGGAACTTTTTGGTGAATAAGCGATTTACAATACTTTGTTGTGTTCCTCGAGAATCGTCGAAACCGACAGCGCAAGCGATCATCCCTTGTTGTGCAGCCGGCAGCCAGGCGTCGTTCCTAGTTGTGTCGCGGCGGGGACATCAGCGTCCGCATTGCGGTTGGGGCGGGACCGGAGCAGCTTGTGGCGATTTAAACAGGTCGCTCCGGCCGCACGGACTCAGGCGCGAATCCTGAACCAGCCGGTGAGGCTCAGACGCTCGCGGGTTGCCGGCAGCACTTCGTGGTAGAACCGGTCGCTCAGAAAAGTAACCAGGGTTCCGCCGTGCGGATTGATATCCATGTGCGGGCCATCGACAGCAGCGTCCAGATAAAGGCGAAGCTGGCCCCCGTCCGATTCACACCAGTCGTCATTGAGATAAAGTATGCAGGACACCACGCGCTTCGGGTTATCCTGAAACTGATCGAGGTGCCGGCGATAGAAAGCGCCACGCGGGTAAATCGCAAAGTGCCCTTCGTATTCGAACAAACCGAGGTAGAGAGCACTGTTGATGGCAAGACGCAATGCTTCCAGCCCATCCATGACCGCCCGCTGCGCGTCACTCGGACGACCTGGATCAAGCCAGTAAATCCGATCGCCGCGCGTCTCGGCTCGCACATCCCGCTTTTCGCCTCTGCCGACTGCGGCCGGACACAGTTCACCTGACTCTGACAGCTTCCTCGCCTCCTGCGCCAGTGCTGCAGTGTGCCCGGGATCAAGGAAATCAGGGCAGACCGACCAGCCGCTGCGGTCGAGGCCGGTGGTAATGCGCGCGAGCCTGTCCATGGCGCCGGACCCGGCGCGAGCCGGCGGCAAATCGGCGCCCAAGGGGGCGTGCCTGCAAGTAATGCGAATCAGGGGCTCATCCGAAATGGCAGATATAGTCCAGCAGATTGTCTACCTCAATTTCGAAATGCGAGTTCCCCGGAACCGAAAAACTCTCGCCAGCCTGATAATCGCCCCATGACTGTGAATCAGCGAGCTTTACACGGCAATGGCCTTGGGTAATATCAATCTTCTCCGGTGCCTGAGTGCTGAACCGGTAGGTGCCAGACAGCATGATTCCAAGCGTTTTCATTTCGCCGTCAGGAGTGATGACGCTGCGGCTCGTCACCCGGCCGGCATGATAAATGTTGGCCTTTGTCTTGACTTCGACATTCTTGAAACTCATCGTAATCCTCGCGTCATGGCTGCCTGGGGGCAGAATCATGCCATTGCGGAAGATCAAAGTAAAAGCGCGTGGCCACTCCCGGCGCCGTGTCAAACCCGACGGCGCCGCCATGCGCCTCGACGATAGCACGCGCGACGCTGAGACCGATCCCGGCACCGGCGTGCGACGTGACATCGAAAAATTCCGTGTGCGCGAAGGTCTGGAATATCCGTCCACGCAGTTCCTCCGGCACCCCCGGCCCGTGATCCAGTACCGAGACCCGGATATTCGACCCGTCCTCCTCCACCCTGACCTTTACCCTGCTCGAGGGCGGCGAAAACTTGATCGCATTCGAGATCAGGTGATCAATCACATGGGTGAGGCGCGTATCATCCCCGTATACTGGCGCTTCCGTAAGGCCGGGTTCCAGTACGAGGCGAACACCCGCGGCCGCGGCCAGCCCCTGATTCCCGTCTACCGTCTGCGCTACCAGGGCCGCAAGATTGAGATGCTGAAGGTCGAGCTTTACATTTCCCGACTGGATGTCATCAATATCGAGAATATTGCCGACCAGCCGCGTCAGGCGCGCGGTATTGTTGCGGGCAATGTCGAGCAACGATCTCCCGCGCGCAGGCAGTTCACCGGCTATGCCTTCCGCCAGCAGGTCGAGAGACCCGATAAGCGCGGTCAGCGGTGTCCGCAGTTCGTGGCTCATGGCCGAAATGAACTGGTTTTTCATGTGCTCGATCTTCCTGCGCTCGGTAATATCGCGAACAATGCCGATAAGCATGCGGCGCTTGTCAAGCGTCATTTCGCTGATTCCGAGCTCCATGGGGAATAAACTGCCGTCCCTGCGCTGTCCGGTGATCTCGAGCCCGAATCCCATCATCTTCCCGTGCTTCGCTCCGAAGTAGTTGTCGACATAGTCTTCGTATCCGTCGCGCTCCGATTCCGGCATGAGCATGCTGAAATGCTGCCCGGCCATGTCCGTTGCCCTGCTGCCGAAAATGTGCTCAGCTGCCGGGTTAAGTGACTCAAGTACACCGCGTTCGTCCATGGTGATGATGCCATCGAGAACGTTATCCACTACCGCACGGGTACGTGCCTCGCTTTCGCGCAAACCCTCCTCGATACGCACGCGCTCGCCGATTTCACGTTTAAGTTCGCGATTGAGGTCCTCAGTGGCAGCCTTTTCGCGCGCCAGCACGTCCACGAGATCGCTGTTCTCGAAACCCAGCCGAAGCGAGTTGAATGTGGTTTCGTACATGCGCCGCGCGGTGGCAAGCATCAGGACCATGAATAGCAGTGACATCATTCCCATGACGAACTGCATGTATTCGCCGACCATGAATAGGCGCAGCGTAAGCGGAAGCAGGGCCGGAACGATGAAATAGAGCGCGACTTTCACAAGCGAGGAGTAACTGACAACCGCTCCGGCTGTCATGCCGGCAAGGACAAACACGACAAACACCTGATTCGCGAGTTCGTGTGGAAACAGCAATACCCCGCCCACACCCCAGGCGATCCCAGACAGTGCGGTTCCGAACGCAAACCACCCTTCCCAGCGCGATGCCGCAGCAGGCCCGCCTTCAGCGCGTCGATAGTGGCGCACAAGCCCATAGCGGAACACTGTAATGACCGCCATGGCAGCGATCCAGGACCATAGCACCGCATGCGCAATTACGCTCACCTGGACAGAAACCAGCAGAAGCGCATTCAGCAGGCCGGCGACTAGGCCACCGGGAAGATTTGCGTAAAGTAGTCTGACCTGTTCAGCATGGATAAGCGAACGACGCAGCCCATGCGACGCCACGTCGCCGGGATCTTCCGTGCTGACGTCAGGCACCGGGTCGTCAGTCACAAAAAGTCCTTGGCCCGGGCCAATAACGGCCGGCGGGCACGGAATTCACTTGATTAGCACACGCACAAGCCACCCCATTTCCCTGAGTAATAACGGTAATCGGCCAACCTTCCCCGTGACCGATCACTTTCTTGTAGTTATACGAGATAATTATAGTGGGAATTTGGCGACTTGCCGGGATTTTTCCACGCATTTTCCGTGTCTTCTCTGCGACGCCCGCGCGCCTGCGGGCTTCGACGACCGGAAATCCCGAAGGCTGTCGACCACGCGTCAAACCGGAATAAACCGACGTTTCCGGGTAACGGTGCCAAACCGCCTGCGCCGATATGCAGTCTCGCAAATCAGGTCCGGCAGCCCTGCTTTCAGAGGTGGCTCAGGTGGCTTGCCATCTTCTCGCGCCACACCGCATCCGGCAGCCGGCCGTGACCGGCGCGCAGATTCTCGCGCATGTGTTCCGGCTTGTCCGTCGCCGGGATCACGCAGGTAACCGCGGGATGCGACAATATGAACTTCAGCATGAATTGTGCCCAGCTCGTACAGTCGATCTCAGCGGCCCAGGAAGGCAACGCCCGGGCGCGCAACTGGGCAAGCAAACCGCCTTCTTCAAACGGGCGGTTAACCACAATCGCTACGCCTCGTTCCTGCGCCAGCGGCAACAGGCGGCGTTCGGCCGCGCGCCCGGCAATTGAATAATTGAGCTGCACGAAGTCGACGTCCGCGGATTCAATTACGCGTTCGATTTCCGCATAGGCACTCTCCGAATAATGAGTGATGCCAACATAGCGTACCCGTCCCTGTTCCTTCCATTCGGCCAGAGTCTTCAGGTGAACTGTCCAGTCGAGCAGATTGTGAACCTGCATCAGGTCAAGGCGGGAAACTCGCAGGCGTCTCAGCGAGGTTTCCATCTGGCGAATTCCCTCTTCGCGTCCACGTGTCCAGACTTTGGTTGCGAGAAAAAGCCCTTTTGCCAGATCGAGCTCATGCACAAGATCGCCGACGACGCCTTCGGCCGCGCCATACATGGGAGAGGAATCAACCATGCACGCGCCGCTTTTCGCCAGCAGATCCAGCACCTCCCGCGGCCCGGCACGCCTGACAGCGCTCGCGTCAATGTCGAACGTGCGCCATGTTCCGAGCCCGATGACGGAAAGCAGCTCGCCGGATTTCGGAATTGGCCGCGCAAGCAAACCGGATTGATCCACCGTCATCGCCTTGCGTACTCTCCTGATGCGGGCTGACGCAACCAGCAATCGTTCCCGATCCTTGCAGCCAATAGTTATTCCGTGCCCGACGATGGCACGCGCAACTGAAACCACCCGGGCAAAACAATCAGCGTTCGCTGGCGGCCTGGTCTTAAGGCCGCAAAGCCCGGGCATTCGGGTCGATTGTCGTCATCGCTTCGGCTGCATAAGACATTTTAACAAAGGTATGCGAGGGCACAATTAGGCTGAAGTTGCCGTTTTGGGTTGGCCACGAATCAGCAGCACCGGCATCGATGACTTGCGCATCACACCTTCGGCCACACTTCCAATTAACAGATGATCCATGCCACGGCGGCCATGAGTACCGATCACAAGCAGATCAGCAGGCCAGCGTTTTGCCTCATCCACGATAACATCTGCAACTCGCTGGCCGACGGTTTCCTTAAGTACGGTCTCGGTCTCGAGCCCGGCCGCACGCACCGCGGTTACTCCCTGATCCAATACCGCCTGCCCGACTTTGCGCAGGACATCAAAAACCGTATCCATGATCATGCCACCGGCTCCCCAGTAGATCACGCCTTCGTCGAGAACGTGCACGAGCCGCAGCTGGCTGTTCGCGTCCTTGGCCAGCCGGATCGCTTCCTGCACTGCCAATTTCGATGTTTCGCTGTCATCGACAGCCACCAGGATGTGCTGGTACATGTTATCTTTCCTTTTGCGCACCACTGCGGATGCGCTGGCAAGGTCTTCAGATAGGATTTCCCGTCGCGCCAGCCTTTCGTTTGCGGGATAGCGATCGCCTGTAAATCGGAAAACGCCTGGCAGGATAAACCGGGCCATTATTCCTGCCGGGCAGACAGGCCAGAGTACTGCAACGGGGCTTAAGAAGAATCCTCATTCGCGCGCGCCCGCACCGGTCTCGGCGCTGTCGCAGAACGCGGGCAGGAATGCCGGCTAGCGGCGTTTCCGGCGTCGCGCTGCAATGCGCATGCGCAATGCGTTGAGCTTGATAAAGCCTTCGGCGTCCTTCTGGTCATAGGCACCTTGGTCTTCCTCGAAGGTTGCTATGCGCGAATCAAACAGGCTGTCGGTATCCGACATGCGGCCTGCGACTGTTACGTTACCCTTGTAGAGCTTGAGGCGCACCTTGCCGTTGACTGATTGCTGCGAAGCATCAATCATTTCCTGCAGCATCCGGCGCTCGGGACTCCACCAGTAGCCGTTGTAGATCAGGCTCGCGTAGCGTGGCATGAGATCATCCTTGAGATGCGCCACTTCGCGATCGAGGGTTATCGATTCAATGGCGCGATGCGCCTTGAGCATAATGGTTCCGCCCGGGGTTTCGTAGGCGCCGCGCGACTTCATGCCAACGTACCGGTTCTCGACGATATCGGCGCGACCGATGCCGTTTGCGCCGCCGATCTTGTTGAGGGCAGCAAGGATCCTGGCCGCGCTCATGACTTTGCCGTTGATGGCGACGACGTCGCCCTTCTTGTATGTCAGCTCGATGTAAGCAGCCTTGTTCGGCGCCTTTTCCGGCGATACCGTCCAGCGCCACATTGATTCTTCAGGTTCCTTCCAGGGATCTTCGAGAATGCCGCCTTCATAGGAGATATGCAGCAGGTTCGCGTCCATCGAGTATGGCGACTTCTTGCCGCGCTTCATCTCCACCGGGATAGCATGCTTCTCGGCATAGGCAAGCAGCGTATCGCGCGAAGTGAGATCCCACTCGCGCCACGGAGCTATGATCTTTACGTCGGGCTTGAGCGCGTAGGCGCCGAGCTCGAAACGCACCTGATCGTTGCCCTTGCCGGTGGCACCGTGCGCGACCGCATCGGCGCCGGTCGCATTGGCGATATCGACCAGGCGTTTGGCAATCAGAGGCCGCGCGATGGAGGTTCCGAGCAGATACTCGCCCTCGTAGATGGCGTTTGCGCGAAACATGGGGAAGACAAAATCGCGCACGAACTCTTCCTTGAGATCATCGACGTATATCTGCCTTACGCCAAGCTTTCTGGCCTTGGCGCGCGCCGGCGCGAGCTCCTCGCCCTGGCCGATGTCGGCAGTGAAGGTTACAACTTCACAGCCGTAGGTTTCCTGGAGCCACTTCAGAATGACCGAGGTATCCAGACCCCCGGAATATGCCAGCACAACCTTCCTGATTTTCTTCATAAAGCCATTTTTCCCTTTGCGGGTACCGGGGCGCAAGCGCAAGACAGCGCGCTGCCGGCCGCTACTTGCCGCTTGCCACTCTCTGCGTGCGGCGCAGCCGCGACAACAGGCGCCGCGCCATCTCGCCGAAAAGCTCGGTCTGGGTGGGATGCGGATGTATCGCCTGCGCGACCTGTTCCAGCGTCATTTCTCCTGCCACCATCATCACAGCCTCTCCGATGAGAGTATCGGCGTGATCGGTCAGGAAATGCACGCCGATGATACGGTGTGTCCGCCTGTCCGCAACGATCTTGATCAGACCGTCGGTTTCGCCCGTGATCATGGCCTTGGCGTCGATGTTCATGGGCATTTTCACTTCAACGGCGTCAATGCCTTTGGTCTTGGCCTGTTCAGCGGAAAGCCCGACAAATGCCGCCTGCGGTCGCGTGAAGATCACACCGCAATCCTTGTCCTGGTCGTACGCCATGGACTCGCCAAGAATGGTCGCTGCGGCAACCCGTCCCTGCTGCGCCGCGGTATGGGCAAGCATGAATCCGCCGTTTACATCGCCCACGGCAAAAACGTGCGCAACGTTCGTGCGGCAATTCCTGTCGACTGGGATTACGCCGCGCGCGTCGGATTTCACCCCGGCCTTGTCGAGCTGCAATGGACCGGTTACCGGGCGCTTGCCCGTGGCCATAAGGACGTAGTCACATTTGAAGTTCGCAGACTTGCCCGCGGCGTCGGTATAGGCGAGCGACATTTGCCCGGGTTTGCCGCTGATTCTGGTTACCTTTGTCGAGGTGACGAGCGTGAGATTCTTCTGCTTCTTGAGCAGATCCGCCAGAGATCTGGCAATCTCGGTCTCGACCTCTGCAAGCGGGCGCTCCTGCGCTTCCACGATCACAACCTTGGTACCGAAATCGGCGAAGATCTGCGCCATCTCAAGACCAATGGCACCGGCACCCACGATACCGAGCTTCTTTGGTGCAGCCTTGAGATTCCACACGGTGTCAGAGGTAAGCACGCCCTTCGCATCCGCACCCGGTACCGGCGGCACAAACGCGGGCGCGCCGGTTGCGATCACGCAGGCGCCGAAGGTAATGCGCTCGACCTTCTTTTTGCTGCCCGCCTTCGGGCGTGCGAACGGATCCTTGATGTTGCCGGAAACATCGATGACGACACTGTTGGCGGACTCGAAACAGGCGAAGCCCTGCTTGACGTCGATCTTCACACCCTTGTCAGTCTTGAGTGCCATTTCGCCGCGCGTTGTAAGAATTTCCTTGCGCATCTTTTCAAGACCGGCCCAGCTCAGCCTGGCGCCAGTCGTATTAAGCACGCCCAGATGAGCGTCGTGGGCGCGATCACGCATGCGGTCGGCGGCTGCGCGCCACGCCTTTGACGGAATGCACCCGCGCCACAGGCATTCGCCGCCAGGAAGCGGTGCATCGTTGATCATCACCACCTTCTTTCCATGATCTGCCAGATCGCGCGCGCAGTCCTCGCCGCCTGGGCCGCCGCCGATCACGACGACGTCGTAATCCCACTTGCCCGGTGCAATCGCTTCGCCGTGCGCGCCGGCCTGCAGGCTCGCGCCCTGCTGCCAGGCAGCCGGATTCTCGACCAGCTCCCTGAAGGCATTCAGGAACTTGGCGGCATCGGCACCGTTGACAATACGGTGGTCTGCCGTGATTGTCACCGGCACGCCCTGCGGCCCCTTGGTCGCGATCGCGAAGATTGCCGAGGTTCCGGGCGACGGTATGGCATCGAACTGGCTTACACCGAGCATGCCCATGTTGGAAATCGTGAACGTGGGATTCGAGTATTCCTGCGGTTTCAGACGTTTGATGCGCGCACGCGCCACCAGGTCCCGCCACTGCTCGTTCATCGTCTTGAGGTCAGTATTGACCGCGTCACGCAGCACCGGGACGACCAGTCCCATTCCCTCGGTCTCGACCGCAAGCCCGACGTCGACCTGCTCGCGCTCGACGATGCGGTCCTCATGCTGGTAAACGGCATTGACCCGTGGATAACGCTGAATAGCAAGTGCCACGGCCTTGGCGAACATGACCGTCAATGAATACCCCGCCTGCTTCGCGGCTGCCATCAGACGTTCGGGCTGAATATTGACGCTCGCGCGGAAAAGCGGCATTGACAGTGCGTATTCCATGTTGTGGCTCACAGCCTTTTCCATGGCATCCATCGGACGGCCCACACCAGGCACTTGATAGATGCGTCGCGCGAGGGTCGGCGGAACCTGCCCCTGGGTGACGTCGGCGGCGAGAACCGCCCCGGCCGGGCCGGTTCCAATAATGCTGTTGATGTCCATGCCGTGCGCGCCGGCAAGCTGACGCGCGTACGGCGTGGCGCGGCCGGCACGCGGGCGTGGCGCGGGTGTTGCCCCATGTGGCATCGCAGGAATATGGGTTTTTGCCTTGTGTGTTCCGTAGGGCTCAAAGCGCATGCCGCCCACCGCCTCGACCGCGGGTTCGGCTTCCCGCACGGCCGCCTTTACGATCGCCTCGCCACCCTTGACGTCCGCCTTGTCCGCAACCAGATAGGCGATGATCTCGCCCACCGGCACCACCGTATCGACCGGCACCATCGGCCCCGACAGAAAGCCTTCGCGGAAGATCTCGACGTCCATGATGGCCTTGTCGGTCTCCACTGTCGCCACCACCGTTCCACGGCTGATGTGGTCTCCGACATTCTTCTCCCATGACACGACCGTGCCTTCGGTCATGGTGTCCGACAGCTTGGGCATTTTTATCGCGTAGGGTTCAGCCATACCTGCAAAGGTCCCGGATTTCGAATGTTGAGTTTTATATTATCGCACCGGGCGCTGAGCCGCCCTGGACAAGCGCCGCGCGCACGCGCATTGCACTAGATCCGCCCCATCACCTTGAGGGCGCCCTTGTAGACGTCGGTTTCATTGGGGATGGCGGCATGCTCGAGATTGGCGGCATACGGCACCGGCACATCGGCTGCATGGATTCGCACCGGTTGCGCGTCCAAGGCAAAGAAACAGTCCTCGATAATCACGGAGATGATCTCCGAACCGACCCCGACTGCTGCTTCATCCTCCTCCGCCACCAGCACCCTGTGGGTTTTTTCGACAGACCGGCGGATGGTTTCCCGATCAAGCGGCTTCAGCGAACGCAGGTCGATAACCTCGGCGCTGATACCATCTTTGGCGAGCATGTCCGCCGCCTTGAGGCAGAGCACAAGGCTCCAGTTGTATCCGATCAGAGTGATGTCGGCGCCTTTGCGCACAATCTCCGCGCCTTCGAGCGGCCGGAAGAATTCCTTGTCGGGGACCTCTTCCTTCATGTTGTACATGCGCTCGTGCTCGATGAAAATCACCGGATCATTGCAGCGCACGGCGGATTTCAGCATGCCGCAGGCCTCCATTGCGCCGCGCGGCGTAACAACGCGCAATCCGGAGGTGCTCATGAACAGACGTGCGAGTCGCGCCGAGTGCTGGGCCGCCAGCTGGTGTGCGGTCCCGCCCGGTGTACGCAGTACGATCGGGCAGGATACCCGCCCGCCCGACATGTAGCGTATCTTGGCAGCGGCATTGATCAGCGTATCGAGCGCGAGCAGCGCGAAGTTGATCGACATGATCTCGATGATCGGCCGCATCCCGGCCATGGACGCACCAATACCGATGCCGGTATACGAATTCTCCGAGATCGGCGTGTCAATGATGCGGTTCTCGCCGTACTTTTCCAACAGCCCGGAGGTGGCCTTGTATGTGCCACCGACAACGCCAATGTCCTCGCCCATCGCAATGACCATCGGGTCACTGGCAAGTTCCTCGTCGTGGGCGCGGCGTATCGCCTCCCAGTAAGACAGCTCAGCCATGTATGAATCCTTCTTGTTGACGATTGCTCGACAGCTGGGTTCGTTACGCGTTCTGCAGCGGCCCGATCCAGCGCGCATCCGGACTGTCGTCCAGGACGTACTTGTTCAGATCTTCGACCCGCGGATCGGGACTCTCCTCGGCGAACTTGATGATGTCGTTTTCGATCTCACTGGAGATTTCGTTTTCGAAAGTCTTGATGTCCACCTCGGTCACGACCTTGGCCTTGATGAGCTTGTCGGTGTAGATCCTGATTGGATCACGCTTGGACCACTCCAGCTCCTCGTCCTTGCTTCTATAGGCAGCAGTCTTGTCAGACATGGAATGGCCGCGCTGACGATAGGTGAGAAATTCAATGAAATACGGCCCCTTTCCGGTGCGCACATGGTCGATCGCCTTCTTCGCGGCGTCCATGACCGTCTCGATATCCTGGCCATCGTGCTGGCTCGAGGGAATATTGTAGCCGCAGACCCGCTTGTACTGGTCAAGCACCGCGGTCGAGCGGTCGATGCGCGTACCGATGGCATATTTATTGTTCTCGCAAACGAACAACACCGGCAGATGCCACACCGACGCCATATTCATGGTCTCGTGGAAGGTGCCCTGATTATTGGCGCCATCGCCGAGGAAACAAATGGCGATCTGGTCAGTGCCCTTGTGCTTGCAGGCAAGCGCAAGGCCTGCTGCCAAGGGAAAAGGCTGACCGACAAGCGCATAGCCTCCCATGAAGTGGACAGTCGGATCAAAGACATGCATGGAACCGCCACGGCCGCGTGACGAACCCGTCTCTTTGCCGTAAAGCTCCGCCATCACCTCGCGCGCCGGGGCCCCGGTCTTGATCGCGTGAACGTGGTCGCGATAGCCGGTGATGACGTAATCGTAGCCACACTTGGCCATCTCGAGCACGCCCGTCGCCACGGCTTCCTGGCCTGAATAAAGATGCAGGAATCCACCAATCTTGTGTTCCATATAAGCTTCAAAGCAGCGTTCTTCGAAGCGGCGAAAAAAGATCATTTCGCGCAACAGGCGTTTCTGGTCAGCGGCTTTCATGGATCTCCTGTTGGCGAAAGCGTTTCGTCAAAGAAAAGGGCAGTTCGGACCTATTGCGCCTCAGCCCCGATGCGGTAGCCCGGAGCAAATGCCCGGCAATTTCAAGCGGCGTATGATCGTTTTTTTGTCCGACGAGGTCAAGGTATTGACTTATCAGGATGATTTGATGGTTCTACATCCGTCATGACAAATATCGTGAGCCGCCGGATACCACCAAAATCATGCGCAATAACAGCAAGATCTAGCAGAAATCACCTATGATCGACGCAGAAATCAACTTAAGCTCAATGTCGATAGCGCGTGACCGACAATCGTGCACGGTCAGATCCGGCCGCTATCCAAATTTAGTTCGGTTAGCCCGCGTCGGCGTTGAGGCTGACGGAAATGGCAGCCCGGATACGGTAGAGAGGGTTCCTGAGGGATATGGGGTCCGGGTGATCAGGCGGAATAGTACCGCCGCGCGCAACATCGCGGACAGGCCTTGGCCTCGGTCCCAAAAAATCCGGCCCACGCCCGCAAACCGGTTTTGCCAGCCCTAAGCGGCACGCCACCGATTTGTTAGTGGAAACTCACCTTTGGACGAAGAGATTGCAGTACCCGCTGAACATTGACCCCGGCAAAACGTGCAACGAACATGGCGGCGGCCGCGTGGCATTCATAGCGTGGCAGTGCAATTCTGATCAAGTGAATAGTCATTCTTTTAGCCCCAGATCATGTGCATTGAATCTATGATAAGTAAGGTTAGCCTATTTGAAGCGACTACTAAGGATATTGGAGCAAAAAGCCTGCCATGCTGGTGAATTACTTTGCTCAATTGCCCAGGAATACAGAAACTCGATGAGGAATCAACATCTTATGATCACATTGCGCAGCAAAATCATCGCGATATCGCTGTTATTGGCGACCGCGCTGCCGGCGACCCCGGGACTAATACAGAGCGCGCGGGCAGGCCAGGATACGCCGGACAGTTCCGGCATGCGCCAGCAGATCGCAGCGTCAATCCTGAACGATGCAGGTAGCGCCGCCTGGGTAGCTGAGGGGCAAAGTGCACACGTCATTTATATCTTCTTCGACCCGAATTGCCCGTATTGTCACATACTGTATGACTCAATGCGCCCCTGGGTCCAACACAACCAGATCCAATTACGCTGGATCCCGATCGGCACCCTCATGGCAACGAGTTTCGGAAAAGCGGCTGCAATTCTCGACGCCAAAAATCCGCTTGTTGCGCTCCGGCGCAACGAAGTCGGCTTCAGCAAGGCGTCAGGTTTCGGGCAGATCAGCGAAGATCCGATGCCGGACGATGCAACCGCGAACAAGCTGAAGGCGAACGCAGACTTGCTGCGTCGCACGGGGAACGACGCGGTTCCGACCATGGTGTTCCGCCTGGCCGACGGCACCGCCGATCTGGTGCAGGGTGCGCCGCCCAGCAAGTATCTTCAATTGCTGATACAACACATCAAATAGGCAGATTCAGCAGAGACCGCGGCATGGGCCGGCACGAACACGCACATGGGCCCGCTGGTCAGTGCACCGTTAGGGCAGGCAAAAACGCCCGGGGCGAGATCTCGCAGCATAAATCGTCATCCTTTTATTCCTTTTCCGCGCGGCGCGTGCGCCGCGGACGGGTGCCCCGGTAGCCGCGCCTGTCAAAAATTGAACCCGCGAATTTTGACTGAGATCAATACGTGCCTCGCCCTATCATGGGCATAATTTGAACGGTCGTTTGCGACTTCGCCTTTAAGAATCTGGCGATGAACCGCAGCGTTGAAGGACAATGCAGCGTCAGCGCAAGCGGCGCCGCACGCTTCAACCAGGGATTGTTGAATTCACCCAATATTGCCTTCAGGAGGGCACTGCCATGGCAAAACAGAGAATCGAATCAACCGTAACACCATCTCCGGCCGCACGCGCGACTCGGACTATTTCCGCAGAGGAACGGCGCCAATTGATAGCCGAGATCGCCTACTATCGCGCCGAGCGACGCGGATTTGCCGGGGGCGATCCCATTGCCGACTGGCTGGCCGCAGAGACCGAGGTAGAGGGGCGTCTCAATCGGGTTCACTAGGAACGCAATGACGCTCCGACCGGACAGAACAAACTGCCACGCCGGGCGAATCGAAATCCAATCGATACCATCGCTTTTTTAAAGAGGGCATATCGGAGCGGAATTCGCGCAACCGGCCGCGAGACTCGGGTCCGGGCAGAGAACGCTGATCTGCCTTGGCCACGAACACAACGGCTGAAAGTATGCTCTCTTGGCGCGCTTGTCTGAGACCGCAGGCGGGGCTAAAGGGTGTTTTAATTCGCTAAAAGTCAGCTCGCATCGCCGACATCCCGGCCACTGCCACCATATCAGGTATCACACACATCGAGGTCGGGTGAGCGCGAGTCACAGCGTTGAGTCCCGAAACCCGCAGGAACTCAACGCCCTGCCCAGCACTTCAGGTATCAGCGCGCGTTAAAATGAATCGGGGCTCGGCGCCGATGGATGGATGTAGGCCCAGCCTTCGGATTCCCGAAGCGTGACCTCCCCCATTCCCGATGGCACGATACTCACGAACGGATAGAGATCCTTGCGGTCCACGTGCAGTTCCCGCAGAGTGTTGTTGCACTGTGCCAGGATGACTCCTTCTTTCTGAAGCTTAAGCAGCTTCTGCTCGAATCCGTTGTTCTTGACATAGACCGCATAGCCCTTGCTGTTCGCAATAAGCTCGATCCTGACCTTCCCCTTCAGCCGCGGATCATCCATCAGGTTTTCAATGTTATTAAGGGTCTTCTTGATCGCACCATCACCGCCGCTATCGATCTGGAAAATGGCGCCGTAGCTTGCCTTGGTTGCCTGAGCACCATGAAAATCGCTCGCGGCCATCGCACGGGCGGAAATCCCGTACACACCGGTAATCGTCAGGACCAGCGCCAGGGCACGGGTCGCGTTAGCGGCATTGCCAACCGTCTTTCCAGTAATCATGAGTCGCCTCCAGTGGTTATCAGCATCTTCTGCCTGTTTATTTATAGTAACAACACCTGCAAATGCGAAAAAAGCAACTTCCCGCCGGGGCGCGATAACACGCCTTGATCGGTGCAACACCGCCTGCAGCAGCTGTCTTTAGTGAAGGACGCTACAGGCCTGCGGATTTATTCCATCGCCCCATCAAGCTACACGCGCAGGTTCTTGGGCAATTTTCTTGTAATCCGTGTGCGCTAACCCTCCAGGCCTGCGGGTGAGGGTCTGCGGATCCGGTCGACGATCAGAGTTACATGCGCCCCAATCTCGATTTCGTCGGCGACAAACAGGATGGGCCTGTCAGACCTGGCTACCCGCTCCAGCGGCGGCGAGGAGAGCCTGAAGAACGCCTTTGTGTCTGTCTGCAATAAGCACGTATGCATCCGCAATGATCAGCTGCATCTTCTACGCGTCACTGCAGGCGCGCCCCACTTCTTCCGGATCAGGACCGCCCTCGAAATCGGAGCGAAAGTGGTACGGACAGATTTGGCAACGGCAGGCGCCGACCGAAACCAGGGGCAATCCGCGCTGCCTATGATGCTGATATGCGATATTCGCCAGGTCGGGCGCGCTTCAATATGCATCAAGAAAAAACAGGGTTAGTAGAGCTCCTTCTCGATCTGGATCCGTACAAGTCTCTGTTCGCTCGCGCGCGTCATACCGAAGGCCGTGCCGGCCAGCATATGGAAGGTCAGAGTAAAACGGATATCAAGCACCGGCGAGATCAAATTCTGCTGCGCAGTCGCCGGTGAGAAATGGCTTAACGGACCAAAATCTCCGAAAAACAATACAATACAGATGCGGATGATAACGTTCGTTCATGCGGTATACCGCGGCAGCGGCATATTGCAGGTCCCAGCCGTCATTGGCATTCGCGCCCTTCAGCACCTTTGCGAAGATCGGATTGAAATCGTACGTCCAGCGTCCTATGTCCTTTTCCACAATTCCCCGAATTTCGGCTTCGCGCTGGTCCGGACCCAGACTGTAGACATACAACACGGTCTCCGACCCCTCGCGCGCGACCGCCAGCAGTTGGATCAGCGCCACACCGACGAGCCGGCCCGAACCGAGCGCCCTGTCCATGTCGGCCTCAAGCGCGCATTTGAGAGTGCGCCCGCGCCTGTTCATCCACAGCACCATCTGCGTCATCAGGATCGCGGCAATCAGGATCGCGGCAATAAAGAGCATGCCAGTCTGGAAATACTGCAATTGTTGCCGACACAACTCGCCCTGAATTCCGAGGGTGGCAAATGCAAGCAGCGCGCTGATGCCGATGCAGGCGGTCACACCGCTCCAGAGATAGGCGAGATTGCGGCGTGTTGCTGCAAAACGCATCAGATAAGCGTAGCGAATTCCGATAACAAGGACTACCTCGATGCTCTCGCGCCATACAATAAAAAGAACGCTGCCCATAACCGCACCTGCCCATTTTGCTATCATCCGGCCGCGGGCCGTATCAGGACGGAAGTCTCCGAAAAATCCGTAGCTGCCGGGCTCGAGTGGTCCGAGATAGATCTCCAGGGTTGCGCCGGGCAAAACGATATTCTCGCAGTTGAGATCGGAGCTCTCGGGCTCCTCCACCGCAGAACCGTGATTGGTAATGCGAAGCCTGAACTTCTGGCGCCCCGCGACGTGCACCTTCTCGGGCACGAAGTGTCCGGATTTTATCGCCAGATTGACGATCAGCAGGTCGAACGCGGGACTCGCCGACCACGGCAACGCGAAAAGGACCAGGGTGAACACTGCGATAGAGGACAGCCATTTGCCCCTGGCCGCGGGTGCTTTTCGAGCCATGCTTAGGCTCCAGCACATTACGGTGCTTATCATGACCGTAGGCCTGGCATATTTGGGAATACCAGGGCAAACCATTCTTATTACGAATACCGGACAATGCGGCCACGGCCATGGCGTCCGGCAATGCGTACAGAATCAGAATCGATCCGCATGCTGCCTGGCGTGACGCACAGCCCGAACAGCACTCCTGTGACATTCTGCTATCATGGACGCCACCCTACACTACCCTACAGGCTTGATCCTGCTGCCAATGAACAACATTGAGCTGATTGACGACACACTGCTTGCAGGCGTTTCGCGCATGGCCCGGGAATCGGCGCGCGGTCGCAAAAACTACAACTTCCATGCAACCGATGCTGATTCGAGCCATCGCCTGGTGAATGCGATGGAACCCGGCTCCTACATCCAGCCTCACTGCCATAGCGATCCTGCGAAAGATGAGACGATCATCGTCCTGCGCGGCCGCCTCGGCGTGGTGTTCTTCGATAGCGGGGGGAACATAATCGCCAAGGCGATTCTCGAACCTGGCGGTGCCACTGCCGGAGTGAATATTGCACACGGGGTGTTTCACTCTCTCGTGGCATTGGCGCCCGGAAGCATATTCTTCGAGGCCAAGGCCGGACCCTATCTGCCGCTCACGCCCGCGGAAAAGGCTGGCTGGGCGCCCGCTGAAGGTGACCCGGCGGCAGGCTCGATGCTTGCACGCCTGAAGAAACTGTTCGAAACCTGATTGCAACGCCGCATCAGCGGCCGGTCAAAACGAGCACCCAGGTCAAGACGGCGAACAGCAAGGCGAGCGCGACGGCCGCCGAACCCATGTCCTTGGCGCGACCGGCAAGTTTATGCCACTTCCGCCCGACGCGATCCACTGTGGCTTCGATCGCCGAGTTGAGCAATTCGACGATCAAAACGATCAGCAGGCTCCCTGCCAGCAGTGACCGCTCTATGCCGTTGCGTCCAAGCCAGATCCCGAGCGGTATAAGCATCACGGACAGGATCATCTCCTGCCGAAAAGCGGCTTCCTTCCTGAATGCGGCGCGCAACCCCGCGAGCGAATAGCCCGCAGCCCGCGCGATGCGGCCCACATCGGTAAAACGTTGTTCGCCCTTGCGGAAGCCCATGCGCAATCTCTTCTTGGTTTATTTCTGGTGACTGTCACGTTACGGTCCGTCTACAGGCAATTGCCGGCACAGACCCCATCCATGATCGCGCACAACCTAACTTCGTAACATGACGGACTGATGACACGCGCCAGCATATCCCGGACACGGTTATTTTTGCATGTTCAATAAACGGTAACATGCCCGGAGGATACTTCGCCGGCGTCGAACCACACGAGGTGTGAGCCATGAATCCCCTGCGATATAACGCCATATGGATCTCGGACATCCACCTCGGTCTGCGCTCCTGCCGGGCGGAGTTTCTTCTGGACTTCCTCAGACATACCGAGTCGGAAGATCTGTATCTTGTCGGCGATGTTATTGATTTCTGGAGCATGAAACGCGGTGCCTACTGGCCGCCCTTGCATAATCAGGTGATTCAGGCGCTTCTCGAAAAGGCGGCGCACGGCACCCGGGTCACCTATGTGCCGGGAAACCACGACGAGCTTTTCCGTGACTACGCCGGCAATATGTTCGGTGGCGTGCGCATAGCAAGCGAAGCCGAGCACCGCACCGCGGACGGACGCCGCTTTCTCGTTATTCATGGCGATGAATTCGACGGTATTGTGAAGCACAGCAAATGGCTGGCAATTCTCGGCAGCCAGGCCTATGACGCCCTGCTCGTGGTCAATCGCTGGTTCAATTTCATGCGCCGCAAACTCGGCTTTCCGTACTGGTCGCTTTCGGCCTATCTCAAACACAAAGTGAAGAACGCCGTCAATTTCATCACCAATTTCGAAAACGCGCTGGTACATGAGGCGCGCAAACGCAGATTCGACGGCGTCATCTGCGGCCACATTCATCGGGCCCTCCTTGAAGACCGTGATGGCATCCTGTACTGCAACGACGGCGACTGGGTGGAAAGCTGCACCGCGCTGGTCGAACGCCAGGACGGAACACTGGCGGTCATTCACTGGGCAGATGAAAGCGTACTTTTGTTAGCGGAGGAATCAGATGAACATAGTCATTGCGACCGACGCCTGGTATCCGCAAATTAATGGCGTCGTCACAACACTCAGCCACACTGAGCGTCACCTCAAGGCGGCCGGTCACAACGTCAGCCTGATCACGCCACAGGACTTCACAACGTTTCCGTGCCCGACCTACCCGGAAATCCGCCTGGCTATCATGCCGGGGCGCAAGGTGCGCGCCGCGCTCGATGAACGGGCACCGGATGCGGTGCATATAGCCACGGAAGGGCCCATCGGTCTGGCGGCACGCGCGTGGTGTCTCAAACGCGGACTGCCGTTTACCACTTCGTTCCATACGCAGTTCCCGGAATACCTGTGGTTACGCACACGCATACCCCTTCGAATCGGCTATGCCATGAGCCGCTGGTTCCATGGGCCAGCCCACTTTACTTTGGTGGCGACAGAAAGCGTGCGACAACAGCTGCAAGCGCACGGATTCAACAATCTGCGGTTATGGTCGCGTGGCGTGGATACCGAACTTTTCCGGCCGCGCACCAAGGAATATCTCGACAGTCCGCGGCCGATCTTCATGTACGTCGGCCGGGTTGCGATCGAGAAGAATATCGCGGCCTATCTTGATCTCGATTTGCCGGGCACTCGCTACGTCGTTGGCGGCGGTCCGGATCTCGAAATGCTGCGCGCACGCTATCCGCAGGCGGTTTTCACGGGGTTCAAGACTGGCGATGATCTGGCCCAACTGCTTGCGGCCGCAGATGTATTCGTTTTCCCGAGCCGCACGGATACTTTCGGCCTCGTGCTGATCGAAGCCCTCGCCTGCGGCGTCCCGGTTGCAGCCTTTCCGGTTCAGGGCCCACTCGACATCATAGAAAACGGCGTAACCGGTTATCTCGATGACAACCTGTCCCGGGCGGCGCTTTCCGCCCTGGCACTCACGCCGGATCGGTGCCGGCAGGAAGCCTTGCGTTATACCTGGACCGCCTGCACGCGCCAGTTCCTTGACGCGGTCGAGGACGCAGCGAAACGCTGCGCGCAGGTCCAGGATGCCAAAGACCTGGGCTAGCGCAAAGGCCGGTATTTCAACCAGCCTGCAGGTAACGGGTACTGCCCGACTTCATCAGGCAACACGCCGCTGCGGCGTGCTCCGAGTTTCCAGGACGACAGCGTGCATTGAGACGGGTCGCCCGCGATTTCCTGACCGTAAGTACCCGGTAAGTCAGCGTATACAGGATATAGCCGGACAACTCTGGCCGGAACCGGTTCCTGCTCTTCGCCTCGCCGTCTGCGGCTACTCGCCACGCCGGCCGGACAGACAGTCACTGGGATGCGGGCTCCGGCGCGGGCGCTGGTGCAGGAGTCGGTGCGGGGGCTGATTCCGCGCCGGCTGCGGCCGGCGCTGGCAGCGGTGCCGGCAGCGGTGCCGGCATCGGTGTCGGCACCGGGGTCGAACCCGGGATCAGCATATCCAGTTGCGTGCCGAGTTCCAGTACCTGAGTCCGCTGTGCTTCGAGATCCTGCGCGACATTCACATTGAAGTTATCCAGCTGGCCGCGCAGGATTCCGAGCTGCGCGGCATCGATACCGGCCACCCCGGCGTCGACCGCCGCGAGCGCAGTGGATGCCTCTTTCAAATGGCCATTGGCAATGCCGAAATTGCGCTGATCCATGTCGCCGGCAGCCTTGAACAGGGCAACACGGGCAAACAGAATATGGTCGCGGTTTTCCGTCGCTTTGAGATTGGCCTGCAATGCGCTTACCTGGCTGGTCAGCTGTCTTTCGTCCCTTGCTGCCTGGTTTGCCGCGTGCCAGAAGCCGGCGACATAAAAAACGATGCCAATAATGATCGCGATGATGACGGCGACGCCAATTTGCCTGCTGTTGTTCATGCGGACCCCTTTCTCGATCTTGATTGTTTTCCACCCGGGCAGGCTGTTGTGTGGCCCTCTCGATACCGGCCATCTCAGCTACCGACAGGAGCATAAGCCCGTTCTCTCCGGCTGTCTAACGGCCGATTTCATGGCGGCAGAATGATTCGCAACGCAAACGCGCCGCGGAACATCGCAACCATATGCCCCGGACCCTGGCCCGGAAACAGTGAACGCGGAAACCGGCGAGATCGGGGACTTCACAGATAGCGCACGGACCGGAAACTTGCGCGTTCAATGGCGCGCCTCATCACCCTGATCAAGCTGCGAAACCGGTCAAGACCGCCGTCAATGCGGCTGTCCGGCACAAGGCGTTCGGCACTTGCCGCCAGACTCGCATCGACAGATATATAAGGTATAGCTGCGCACCCGCGGGCCGGTGAATCACGGCACGCCGCAATGCCGTGCAAGCGGCGACCATGGACAGTGCGCCGGCTCAGGCGCGCTGCAGGGAATGATGTCCGTCACGGCAGGTTAATCCTGCGAGCTTCGGCTTCTCGCCAATAAGCGGACCGGCAATTCGCATTTGCCGTGACCGGATTCGCGGCGCTGCGATATGATTTAATACCGCACCCAGTGAGCGCGCACCATGGCCAGATTCTACGAGCAATTGAACTCCGTCTTGCGCGAATTCATACAGAACCAGCGCATGTTTTTCGTCGCCACGGCACCAGAGACCGGGCGCATTAACCTGTCGCCCAAGGGAGCCGATACATTTTGCATAGTCGATGACGGCCATGTGGCTTATGTTGACATTACCGGCAGCGGAAACGAAACGGCCGCACATCTGCTCGATGACGGGCGTCTCACGCTCATGTTCTGCAGTTTTGCAGAAAATCCCTTGATCCTGCGGCTCTATGGCCGGGGACACATGCTGCATTCAGGGGACGATGCGTGGCTTGGGCTTTTGCAGCGTTTCCCGGCATTTCCAGGTGTACGCCAGATCATGGTCATGCAAATCGAATCGATCCAGACCTCCTGCGGCTATGCAGTTCCGCGCTACGAGTACCGGGGAGAACGTGATAGCTACCTGCGCTGGGCGGAAAAGAAGGGCTCTGACGGCCTCGCTGCCTACCAGTCAGAAAAGAACCGTACCAGTATCGATGGACTGCCGACCGGTCTTGTGCCCGACATGCCGTCTACGGACCCCGCGCAATAGGGCATGTCTTTGCGTCCACGCGGGATTTCTGGCCATAACCTTGAATTCCGGAAGATCCTGCCTTACCCTAGCCAGCCGACAAATCCACTCAACAATTATTGATAACGAGGTATTACCATGAAAAACCCGCTGGATTCGATCTGGGGCACCATTATCTCCGGTTTAATCCTTTCACTGATCCTTTATTATATTGCGCGCCATTTCCTCATGACCGCCTGATCAGTGCGCTGCCCCGCATCGCCGGGGAAATACCTGCAAGATAGAAAAAAATCCAAGGAGAGCAAAAATGAGTTTTGAACTGTTTTTCGACCGCTGGCTGCATGTGCTCGCCGGCATCACCTGGATCGGACTGCTGTATTACTTCAACTTTGTCCAGGCTGTGGCGCTGCCCAAGGCCCGGGCCGACAACACTGCCGCTGGCATCACCAAGCATGTGGCGCCGCAGGCCCTGCTCTGGTTCCGCTGGGCCGCCCTCGTAACCTGGCTTTCCGGCGCGTTCTACCTGTACCGCTCCGGGCTCGGGCTTGGCAACGCATTCATGCTGCACGGAGACGCGGCGCGCATCGGCATCGGTGCCTGGCTTGGCACCATCATGCTGTTCAACGTCTGGGTCCTGATCTGGCCCAACCAGAAGAAAGTGCTTGGCCTTGTTCAGGCAGACGATGCCACCAAAGCCAAAGCCGCACGCATTGCATTTCTGGCCTCGCGCACGAATACCATGCTGTCCATTCCGATGGTGTTTTTTATGATGGCGGGACCGCACGGCCTGCCCATGTAAACACCTTCACCGCGGTGAAACAAAAAGCCCGGTCCCGGACCGGGCTTTTTCATTGAGGACCCGCAATTTATTTGGCGAAACCGGAAACTTGAGTTATTGTTAGTTCACACTAAACGGGTCTATTGGTAGCCGCAGCGCCCTGCTTGCAGGGCGCTTTTATGTTTTTTGGTGATATCAAAACCTTATGGCCAATTCCTACCAAATGCCGGTCTTCAGTCCGCAGCCGGTGGCCTTCGAACGTGGTCAGGGTTCCTGGCTGTGGGACACTCACGGCCGCAAATACCTCGATGCACTTTCGGGAGTCGCCGTGTGCGGACTCGGCCATGCGCACCCCAGAATTGCCGAAGCCCTGTGCGATCAGGCCGGCAAGCTGCTGCATACTTCGAATCTGTACGAGATCCCGCTGCAGGCGCGGCTGGCACAGGAACTGTGCCAGGTCGCCGGTATGGACAATGCCTTCTTCTGCAATTCCGGGGCGGAGGCCAATGAGGCAGCGATCAAGCTCGCGCGCCTCTATGGGCATCAGCGCAAGATCCTGACGCCGGGAATTATCGTCACGGAGGGCAGCTTTCATGGCCGCACACTGGCAACGCTGAGCGCGACCGGAAATCGCAAGATCCAGGCAGGATTCGAACCCCTGGTGCAGGGTTTCTACCGCGTTCCATACAATGACGCCGCGGCCGTGGCCCAGGTCGGCGAACGCAACCACGATGTCGTCGCCGTGCTCGTCGAGCCGGTTACCGGTGAGGGCGGAATCTCGATACCCGATTCCGACTATCTCAAGGCACTGCGCCGGATCTGTGACGAGCGCGGCTGGCTGTTGATTCTCGACGAGATCCAGACCGGCATGTGCCGCACCGGCAAATGGTTTGCCTGCCAGCATGAAGACGTGCTGCCGGATGTCATGACCCTCGCGAAGGGTCTTGGCAATGGCGTGCCGATCGGGGCGTGTCTGGCAAGGGGTCCCGCTGCCAGGGTTTTGGGTCCAGGCAACCATGGCTCCACGTTCAGCGGCAACCCGCTCGTATGCCGCGCCGCACTTGCTGTAATTGACATACTGAGCAGCGGAAAATTTGACCGGCGCGCCGCGCAACTCGGCGAACACATGCTGGCTGCGCTCAAAAGCGCCCTTGTCCAGGTTGCAGGCGTTAAGGATATCCGCGGCAAGGGTCTCATGCTCGCGATCGAACTCGACCGGCCATGCAAGGAACTGGTGAAGCACGCACTGGATGCCGGCCTGCTGATCAACGTCACGGCCGAGCGGGTGGTGCGGCTTCTGCCACCTCTCATAATGACGGACGCCGAGGCAGACCAGGCCGTAGCCATTCTTGGCCCGATCGTCCGGAGCTTCCTCGCCCCGGCGCAGGCAAAAAGCGGAACCTCGTGAAACCGCGTCACTTTCTGACGCTCCTCGATCTCACCGCCACCGAGCTCGAGCAGCTGCTGCGGCGGGCAATCGAACTCAAGGCGCTGCGCCGGCGCGGTGAGCCATACACACCGCTTCAGCACCGCACCATGGCTATGATTTTCGAGAAGTCTTCGACACGCACGCGCGTTTCGTTCGAGGCCGGCATGAGTCAGCTCGGTGGCAGCAGCCTGTTTCTGTCGCCGCGCGATACCCATCTCGGCCGCGGCGAGCCGGTCGAGGACACTGCGCGCGTCATGTCGCGAATGGTGGATGTCATTGTCATTCGTGCAAACGAGCACGCCATGGTCAAGCGCTTTGCCGAACATTCGCAGGTTCCTGTAATCAACGCCCTGACGGACATGTATCATCCGTGTCAGCTGCTGGCCGACATCCAGACCTATCTCGAAGCGCGCGGTCCGATAGCCGGAAGAACGGCAGCGTGGATAGGTGACGGTAACAACGTATGCCACTCGTGGATAAACGCGGCCCGCCAATTCGGATTTCACCTGAACATTGCGACCCCGATGGGCTACGAACCCGACGCCGATATTGTCGCAGCCGCGGGCAGCCATGTGGCGCTTACCAGCGATCCAAAAGAGGCTGCGCGCGGCGCACATATCGTTGTGACTGATACCTGGGCGAGTATGGGCCAGGAAAACGAAAAGGCCGAGCGGCTCAAGGTCTTCGACGGCTACATGGTTGACCGCAATCTCATGAAGCTGGCGCACAGGGACGCGGTATTCATGCACTGCCTGCCGGCCTACCGCGGGCACGAAGTGGAAGCGGCGGTAATTGACGGATCACAGAGCGTCGTATGGGACGAGGCGGAAAACAGACTTCATGCCCAGAAAGCCCTGCTGGAACACCTGCTCGGCCCGGTCAACAGCACCGGGCACTGAGCCCACCGGATCTGCGCAATCCGTCAGTGCGCGCCGGGAAACGACCGGCTGATGCCCTGCACGATAAACTCCACCGCGATCGCGAGCAGCATCATCCCCATGATGCGGGTAAGAATGCGAGTTCCGGTCAGACCCAGCCGGTTGAACAGCGGGTGGGCAAGACGAAATACCGGGTAAAGGATTATCGTCGAAAGCAGGATCAATCCGGTCAGCGCAATGTCTCCGCGAATTGTGCCCTGCTGCTGCGAAAGCAGAATCACGGTGGTGATGGCTCCCGGACCCGAGAGCATCGGTATCGCCAGCGGCACCACCGAGAAATCCTCTTTTTCCATCGTTTCTGCACCTTCCGTGCGACTCGTCTGGGTGCGCGAGAGGTTTGCGTGCAACATCGACCAGGCCATCGATGCCACTATAAGCCCACCGGCGATCTGGAAACTCGGCAGTTCCACCCCCAGGACCTGAAACAGATAGAGCCCGGTCCACTGGAAGAACAGCAGTGTTGCCAGCACCGCCGCCAGGGTCTTGCGCAGGGCGCGCTCGCGCGAGCGCTCCGACATGCCGACCGTGAAAGTCACATAGGCCGGCAACACGTTGAACGGAGTCAATATAGTCAGCAGGGAGAGCAATTCCCTGCCGAGCTTCAGGAAGTTCAGATCCATGCGCGCTATTCTGGGCGGCCAGGCCTGCCCTGGTCAATGAGATACGGGCCGCGAAGCGGGTGGGCCAACGCGGGCCTGGATGTGTTATAATTTTCGGTGTAATTACCGTTTCCCGTAAATACCTATGCCCGCGAAACCACTCGAGCGCAAGGCGCATATTGACGCCGATATTCGCCCGTCATACCGAACACCGTCGCCTCCACGAGGTTGAATCGTTGGACAAGAAGCTGTTACATGCATTGATCATCGATGACTCTCCGGACGATGCCGAGCTTACGGCTCATACGCTGCGCCGTGGTGGCTACATGCCGAAGACCCAGCGCGTCCAGGATATCAGCGGCATGCAATCGGCTCTTGCGAAGACCGCCTGGGATGTCGTGATTTCGGAGATCGATGTACCGCAGCTCAGCGTCTCTTCGGTGCTCGATCTTCTGCGCCACGCCAAGCAGGACGCGCCCTGCATAGTAATCACCCGCACGGTCAGTGATGAAGACATGGCCAAGCTCCTCAACGCCGGGGTGCGTGATATTGTTTTCAAGAGCCAGTCTTCGCGTCTTGCGCCGGTAATCGAGCGTGAAATCGCCGTTGCACGTGACCGTCGCGAGCTGCACGCAGCACAGCAGGCTCTGACACAACTGCAGCAGCGCTATCGTGCCCTCGTCGACGGGTCGCACGAAGCCATATGTTACGCCCACGACGGCATGCACACCGATGCAAACCGTGCCTATCTCGCGCTTTTTGGCTACGATGACATCAAGGATCTGGAAGAAATCCCGGTGCTCAACCTGATCGACAAGGCCGGCCACCCGCGCTTGAAGGAGTATTTTCGCAAACCCGAGCGCGCTCCTCAGGGCGGCGAGGCTAACGAGTTCACCGCCATCAGAAAGGACGGCACGCGCATTCCGGTGCAAATTGCCATCTCGGCCATCACCATGGGCGAAGAAAACTGGCACCAGATCACCATCAGCGACATTTCCAGAAACAAGACGATCGAGCACAAGCTCCAATACCTGCACGAACACGACCCGTTAACCGGTTTGTACAACAGACATCATTTCCTGCAGGAACTCGGCAAGGCCATTGCTGCCACGCAAGCAAAGGGCGGCAACAGCGTGCTGCTTTACATTGCCATGGATCAGCTCAAAGAATTCAACGATGCGCACGGGTTCACTGCAGGCGACCGACTGCTCCTCAAGCTGGCGAAACTGTTCCGCGAACATTTGCGCGAAAACGACGTGCTCGCGCGCTTTGGCGGAGACGAATTTACCGCAATCCTACCTGATGTAAACGAACGCCACGGGCAGAATGCGGCGAAAGCACTCCAGAAGGCGCTCAAGGAAACCCGTTTTTCCGAGGGCAATAAAACCTTTGAATGCAGCTGCACCGTCAACATCACGGTCATCGATGCCGCGGTAGAAAGCGTGGAAAAGGCGCTGGCGCTTGCTTATCGTGCGCATTCAACCAGCCGTGCGCCGCGCCAGGAACCAAAGCCGGACATCGAAGCGGCCCCTGTCGTTCAGCCTCCTGCCGCACCAATCGTCATCGCACGGGCTCGCGCCGAAGTGACCCCAGCTGCCGCGACGACACCAGGTCCGGCAAACCCCATGGCAAAAGCCATCGAAACGGCCCTGAGGACCGACGGATTCCACCTGCTGTATCAGCCCATTGTGAACCTGCATGGAGATGCATCGGAAAATTTCGAGGTGCTGGTGCGCATGACAACCGCCAGTAATGACATGCTGGCGGCGGCCGAGTTCATGCAGATCGCCGAACAGACGAAGCTGACAAAGGCGATCGACCACTGGGTCGTACGCCGTGCGATCAAGACACTCGGCGAGCGGCGCGACAACGGACACCAGACCACGTTCTTCATCAATCTCTCGGCATCCGCGCTCAGCGACGACGAGCTGCCGGTTGTGATCCTCGATTCACTGCGCAGTACCGGCGTAAAGGGTGGTTCGCTGGTTTTCGAAATCAGCGAGTCCAACCTTGCGGAACACGCCAAGGAGTCAACTGCCTTCATTTCCTCGCTAAAAAAACTCGGCTGCCGCTTCGCCGCGGATGATTTCGGCAATCGCCGCGGCGGCGCGCCTTTACCGCAGCCGCTTGAGTTCCTCAAGATCGACAATGCGCTCGTCCACTCCCTGATCAACGCAAGCGCCGGCCAGGCCGTAGTGAAGGAACTGTTCCAGACCGCCAGCACCGATAACCGGCGTGTAATCGTGAAAAACGTGGAGGATGCAGCGAGCCTGGCGGTACTGTGGAATTACGGCGTAGAGTACGTACAGGGCAATTACTTCCAGGCGCCCAACGCCGACCTTACCTACAACTTCGCCGGCGAGTCGATAGACTCGGACGAGGCTACGACAAACTGGTCCCGGGTTGATCGTTGACCCTGGCCGGCGCATCAGTACGCACCGGCTTGTCAGGACCGTGGACTGATAGTACCCTCTAGCGTCCCTGTTACCCCGGCCGCAAGCCATCCCTAACCGATAAAGAGCCTAATGTCGCAGCAATACATTTATACGATGCACCGCGTCAGCAAGGTGGTGCCGCCAAAGCGCGAGATTCTCAAGGATATCT
>VFSW01001214.1_pt1 | contig 39037 bp, 35 predicted proteins | sample 5358111 | NCBI WGS metagenome assembly VFSW01 (sample SAMN11554181, study PRJNA540505) | mine drainage metagenome | isolation source: sediment from site ElyBrook_90M | place: USA: Ely Copper Mine, Vershire, VT | collected 2017
AGCCCTCGAGACGGCCAGCGCCACGGTGAACGCCCCCGAGGATTGAGAGGTGTTTGGAAGTAGTGTCGGGCCATGGCGCAAAAATTGCGAGATGCCCTGGTCGCTGCTGGCGAGGTGCCCACGCATTGCGCGTGGTTTCGATCGGCGGATTCCGAAGCGTTCGAACACGAACTACACGTGTTCGAGGAATTGGGCCAAAGTTTCATCACTATCGGGGCGAATCACGCACCACGGCCGTTGCCCCAAGAAAGCGCCCATCGCGACCGGATCGACCTGGGCGGTCACGTGGCGGTGTCCGTGACCCAGGATCGGGTCTCGATATGGTCCGACGAGTCACACTTGATGCTGGGTCGCTTGCTCGCGACGTACCGACGAGGGGCGTTTCGTGCGCACTGCCACCACTACCCCGAGCGGGTCGACCTCACGATGGAAGACGAAGCCAACGGGCGGATGTATCTCATTGGTACGTGGACGCATTTCAATGACGAGTGCCTACATACCGCACGGGCCGTCGAGGAAATGGCCACGGGTCCCGCGCACTAGGTGGTGTCGATACGACGAGGAACGGAGCGACGACGTTGGGTTAGGCGACGACCGCGTTAGCGAGAAGATGTAGCGCGGTGAGCCACGCGTCTGAATTGATCGAGAGGGCGTGCTCGCCCTCGAGGGCGATCTGACCGAAGAACAGGGCGTACCAGATGCGCGCGAAGGCGACCGCCGTCATGCCTTCGGCGAGCAGCCCCTTATCCTGGAGTGGTTGGACAATCTGGACGATGCGATCACTGGCCTCGGCCTTCGCTTGGGCGATCCCCTCGGAAGCGGTGGGGTTGTGATGGGCGAAGGAGATGCTGTCGATGCGCAGAAGCCGTTGTTCGTCACGCGCCGGGTCCTGCGCATCGGCAATCATCTTGTCGAGCGCCACGCGTAACTCCGCCGTTGAATTGACGTCGCGCAGGGGAGTGGTGAAGATTTCGGCCTGACCGAGGAGCACCTGTTCGAAGCGATACACGATGGTCGCGGCGATAAGGTCTTCGCGGTCCGTGAAGTAGCTGTAGAGCAACGCGACCGAGATGTCGGCCTCAGAGGCCACGCGCTTGACGCGGAACAACGTGAGGCCGTTGCGCTCGATTTCGAGTGCGGCTGATTCCAGAATCCGGCTTCGGGTCGTCACCCTCACTAGCCTATCGATGACTTGGTCCGTGCTCACAGGCGCGTCGCCCAGTCACCTTCTTGCAATAACTGCGCTAGCCGGGCCAGGAAGCGCGCGGCGTAGGCGCCATCAATCGCTCGGTGGTCGAAGGTCAGTGCCACCAGCCCTACGGAGTGGATGGCAATCGCCTCTGTGCCGTCGGTGCCCGTGACGACAACTGGCCTACGCGTCACGCCGTCGGTCGAGAGGATCGCGACCTGGGGCTGGTTGATGACGGCACCAGTAATGAGGGTGCCGTAGGGCCCCGGATTCGTGATGGTGAACGTCCCCCCGCTCATGTCGTCGACACCGAGCGCCTTGGTGCGAGCGCGCGTCGCGAGTTCGCGAATGGCGCGCGCCATCTCGCTCACGTTGAGGACGTCGGCGTGCTTGACGACGGGTACGACGAGCCCCTCGGCGTCGAGATCGACCGCGATGCCGAGGTTGAGCGTGTGGTGCACAATGAGTTCATCGTCGCCCACTGAGGAGTTGAGGTGAGGGAACTCGCGAAGCGCATCGAGAGTAGCGACCGCGATGAAGGGCAAGTACGTCAGGGAGAAACCCTGAGTGGCTTTGAAAGCGGCGCCGTGGGCGCGCCGCACGCGTTCGACCGATTCGAAGTCGACTTCCTTCACCATGAGGGTGTGCGCGGACGTGGCCTTGGAGCGGACCATGTGCTCGGCGGTGAGTTTGCGGATCTTGGAGAACTGGATGACCTCATCACCCTCTCGCGCTGCGGAGGTCGCGTTGGGACTCGCCGTGTGGGCGGCGAGTTCGACGTCGCGTCGTGTGATGCGCCCGTCGGGTCCCGAACCCGCCACCTCACTGGCGCTCAGGCCCAACTCACTCAGCAGGCGACGCACTACCGGCGAGAGCTGCGCGACATTGACGCCCGGGCTCGACGCGGATTTGATCGCGACCGCGGCGAGGACATCGTCCTTGGTGACCCGGCCCCCGGGACCGGTACCCGTGACGTCACTCGCCTCAAGTCCGTTCTCGGATAACAGTCGTCGCACCACGGGCGAGAGCTTCTCGCTGGCGTCGGCTTTGGCGAGGATCGGAGCAGATGTCACGACAGTGCCGGGCGTCGCGGTGTGCGCCACCGGAACCACGCTGGCCGAAGGCGCGTCGCCGGAGCCGCCGATGACCGCGAGCTTGGTGCCCACGTCCACGGTGGTGCCTTCACTGACGAGGATCTCACTTAACACGCCGTCAGCCTGGGCGGGGATCTCGGTGTCGACCTTGTCGGTTGAGACCTCGAAGAGGGATTCACCTCGGGTGACCACATCACCCACATTCTTGAACCATTTCGTGACGGTGCCGTCTGCGACGGTCTCACCGAGTTGGGGCATGAAGACATCGGCCATGTGCAGCGTTCTCTTTTCTTAGCGGGCGTCCGGGGCGACCCCGGAGGCGTGAAGACGTTGGGCCATCCAGTCCGCACTATAGGGACGATGGCGATAACTGACGTTGGCGCAGCCGTGATTGCCGTTCTCAAGAAGCAGCAATTCGCTCGTCGATCCGGATTCGCCGACCAGTCGCTCGGCGTCACTGTAGGGGAAGAGCCGGTCGCGTTTGCCCATCACGACCAGTAGGGGACGCGAAATGTTGGCTGCGCGGCCCTCCATCGTAAGTTGTTGAGCGCGCTTCTGCGCCTCGTCGGCGTTGGTCGAATAGGAGCGGACCTCGAAAGCGCGTCGGGTCAGGGGATTGAGATTGCCCCAGGCGGCGCCGAAGCTGTAGGGGCCTGACAACGCGACGGTGGCCTGGATCGGGAGGTCGGCGGACGCCAGACGAGCGGCGTAGTAGCCGCCCAGGCTGACCCCCCACACACCGACGCGGTCGAGATCGACCTCGGGCACATTCGAGAGGTGCTCGAGGACGGCCTCACCGACGACCTCCCAGTCGGGCCGTATCGGCAAGGTCCACTCGACTTCTCCCTGGCCTGGTCCGTCCATGGCGAAGGTGGCCATGCCGCGATCGAGGAACGCGCGCTCCACTTCGCGGAACTCCTCCTTGGTCGAGTCGAGCCCGGGGATGAGGATCACCGCGGGGTGGGGACCCGTGCCTTCAGGCAGGCGCAGCACTCCCACCAGGGACGAACCGTCGAAGGGGATGATCTCTCTGCGCCCCACGGGATGCAGGAGGGGTAGGGCGCGCGTCAGGGACTGCACCGCGCTCTCGTGGGCAGCGCGGGCCTGGTCGAGGTCGTGCACGAAGAGGAACTTGGCGAAGTGGAAATACGTCGCGGCGCGCGCGAAGGACTCTCCCGCAGACCGGTACCGGTCCTGGTGCAGGGCCCCTTCGGCGAGGACGAGGTGTTCCTCAGCGCCGCGCGACCAGCCCGCGCACCAGTCGTCCCAGGTTTCGAGTGAGGCCGTGATCCGTGCGTAGTCACTGGCGTCGACCCCGCTCGCGGTGAAGCGTGGTCCCCAATTGGAGATAGCGGTTTCGAGTAACGCATCAGCCATGAGGTCCCCCCTCGTCCGTACTGAAGTCACGAAATCGTAATGGACGTCCAACGCGCGTTACTAGAGCGCAAATCGTTAATTCTTTTAACGGCAGTGTAAAGATTTCAGGCATTCGTAACTTGACCGTCAAGGGGGGTGTCGTTACTGTTAGCCCATCGTTCATCGAACGATCGTCTGACGCGCGAACCTTTTGGGGGGTATCGGCCTGGCGAACTACATGTAGTGGGGGGAAGTTAATGAAACTAACTAGGAAGTATTTCCGCACGCTCGGTGTGGCATCAGTCGCCGGTGCAATGTCACTGGTGATGGTCACGACCAGCGGTGCCAGCTCCGGCGGTCTCGCCGCTGGTGCACCCGTCAAGATCGGCATCTCGTTGTCGCTCTCGGGTGACTTCTCAGCCGATGGACTGGCCTTCCAGCAGGGCTACAAGCTCTGGGCGGCGGACGTGAACAAGGCCGGCGGTCTCCTCGGCCACAAGGTGACACTCGACATCGTGTCCGACGCGTCGAGCCCTACCCAGGTGCAGACGAACTATCAGAAGTTGGTCTCCAGCGACCACGTCAACTTGACGTTCGGCCCGTTCTCGTCGCTGCTGTCATTGCCCTCGGGTAAGACGCTGTCGCGCTACGGATACGCCTTGATCGAGGGCGCCGGTGGTGGACCTTCGGTCTTCCAGGCCGGACTGCACAACCTCTTCGACGTGTCGTTGCCCGTGGCGAACAACTTGATTCCGTTCGCGACGTGGATCACCTCGCTCCCGGCGAGCAGCCGCCCGAAGACGGTGGCGTACGTGACCTCGAACGACCCGTTCACCGAGCCGCAGTTGACGACCATCGAAGGCACGCTCACCAAGGCGGGCATCAAGTCGGTCTACAACAAGGTGTTCCCGGCCGAGGTCACGGACTTCACGCCGATCGCCGACGCGGTCGCCGCAGCGAAGCCCCAGGTGGTGGTGCTCGGCTCGACCGACGTGCCCACGGTGTCAGCGTTCATGCAGGCATTCGAGCAGTCGGGCTTCACACCCAAGGTGTTCATCGCCACCGGTGGTCCCGACCAGGGCTCCACCTTCATCAAGGCCGTTGGCGCGGGTAACGCTGATGGTGTGATGGTGCCGAACGCCTGGTACGGCGGCTCCGCCAACCCGCTCAGCAAGAAGATGGTCGCTGAGTACATCAAGCAGTACGGTGGTACCGCCGCCGGCGTGAGCAGCGACGTGGTCGAGGCGTACTCAGTTGGTGAAGTGGCCGCCCAGGCGGTCAAGGCCACCGGCGGCTTCGACAACGCGAAGATCATCGCCTACCTGCACTCGGGCGCAGTCTTGCAGTCCGCACAGGGTCCGGTGAAGTTCAACGCGGTCGGTGAGAACGTGACGCCGACGGCGTTCACCTTCCAGTGGCAATCCAAGGGAACGAAGTTTGTGCAGGTGAACCCAGTGAAGGACCCCAACTCGGTCAAGGTCCTCTTCCCGAAGCCGGCTTGGGGTAAGTAGACCTTGAACTCGACAGCACTACTCAGCGCCGCGAAGGATGGAATCCTGACCGGTTCAGTATACGCCCTGATGGCGACGGGTCTGACCCTGATCTTTGGGGTCATGGACATCATCAATATTGCCCAAGGCATCCTGGTCATACTGGGCGCCTACCTGAGCTACGCGCTGCAAGTTCACTGGCACATCGACTTGTTCATCGGTCTGCTCATCACGATCCCGACGATGTTCGTCGTCGGGGTCGTGATCGAGCGGCTGTTCTTTCGTCGCCTCAAGGGGCCCGAGAAGACAGGAATGTCGATCTTGATCACGTACGCCGTCTCGCTACTCATCGAGGGGGCGCTGAACATGATCTTCACGACGAACGACGTACAGTTACAAGGCTCGTACGTGAACAAGTCCTTCGCCATTGGCAATGTCCACTTCGGTTACATCTACGTGGCGGGCTTCGTGTTGGCAGCGGTGCTGTTGAGTTCACTGTATTTCATGCTGTATCGCACCCGATTCGGGGTGAGTGTGCGGGCGTCGGTGGCCGACCAGACCTCAGCGGCTCTGGTCGGCATCGACGTCATGCGCGTGTCGACGATTACTTTCGGCATCGGCGTGGCGGTCACCGCCGCGGGGGGAATGATCTACGGGGCGACCAATGCGTTCAACGCCTCCACCAGTTATGACCTTATCTCCCGGCTGTTGACCATCATCGTCCTGGGCGGTATGGGCAGTCTGGGCGGGGCAATGCTCGCCGGCGTGGGCATGGTGTTTGTGGGCGACATGGTGGGGGTCATTTGGTCACCCGTGTGGTCGAGCATGTCCTACTTCATCGTCTTGGCCGTGGTTCTGCTCTTTCGCCCGCAGGGCCTCTTCGGCAAGCAGTCTGCGAGGGTTGCGTAATGTCGAAAATCAAGTACCTCTGGTGGGTGCTCGCCGTGGCGGCCATCGCGGTCTTCCCGCTCGTGGAGAAGAACCCGACCTACACGGGCATCGGCGTCGTCACTCTTTTATTCATGGCGTGCGCGACATCGTGGAACATGTTCTCGGGCTACTCGGGCTATATCGCCCTTGGCTCGTCGGTGTTCTACGGCACCGGCGCCTACACCATGGCACTCGCGTCCATCCATTGGCACATGGCGCCAGGAGCGGCGATGTTCTGGTTGGTGCCCCTCGGAGGCCTCGTGGCAGTGATTATCGCGGTGCCCATCGGATGGATTGCGCTGCGAGTTCGTCGCCACACCTTCGTGGTCGTGACGATCGCGATCTTCTTCATCTTCCAGCTGGGAGCGATCAACTTCTCCTTCACGGGAGGCACGGCGGGCCTATCGTTGCCCTTCATCCAGTGGGGCGCGTCGTATTACAACATCCCGTTCTATTACGTGGCCTTAGCGATCGTGATCGTCGCCGTCGTGATTTCGGCACTGGTGCGTCGTTCACGTTTCGGACTTCAATTGCTCGCGATTCGCGACGACGAGGACCGTGCTCTCGGTCTGGGCGTGAAGGTGGGTGCCGTCAAGTTGTCCGGTTTCGTCCTGTCCGCGTTCGCGATCGGCATGGCCGGCGCGGTGTACGCGATGTTCCAGGGCCAGATCTATCCTCAATTCGTGTTCGACCCGACCTTTGACGTCTCGGTCGCCCTGATGTCGTTCTTCGGCGGGTTGGGCACCCTGACCGGTCCACTTCTCGGCGCCCTCGTGCTCGAGTCGGCGCAGCAGTATCTGACGGTGCAGTATTCCAACAGCTCGCTCTACCTGATCTTCTTTGGCGCGCTGTTCCTCATCGTGATCACGTTCATGCCGCGCGGCATTGTCAACTTCTTCCTCGATCGACGTCGTCGCGAACTCGCCGCTGCGTCGGCGGCGAGCGCGCCCCCGCCCAGCACCCAGCCAGCTCCTAGCGTGGGGAGTCTCGTATGACGGTCTTATTGAAGGCCCAGGGGATTAGTCGTGCGTTCGGCGGTCTCCAGGCCCTGCGCGATTGTGACCTCGAAGTGGAAAAAGGTTCCATCACCGGGCTGATCGGGCCCAATGGTTCGGGCAAGACCACCTTGTTCAACGTGATCACCGGCTACGTCCGTCCCGACGCGGGTACGGTCACCTTCAATGGCGTGGATATCACTGGCGCCGAACCCGACAAGGTGTTCGCCCGGGGGATCGGCCGGACTTTCCAGTTGACCCGCATTTTTGCCCGTATGACGGTGCTCGAGAACATGCTCATCGCTATTCAGCACGAAGAGAGTTGGCTGCGCGGATTGACGCGATCCAAGTCCTCGAAAGCGGAAGTGGACAACGCCCTTGAGTGGCTGGACTTCGTGGGAATCACGCGACTCGCCCAACTCGAGGCGGGTTCACTCTCCTACGGGCAGCGCAAACTACTGGAGCTCGCGTACGTCTTGGTAGCGAATCCCGACGTGATTTTGCTGGACGAACCGGCCGGTGGGGTGAACTTGACACTCATCAATCAGATCGCGGGCAAGATCCGTGAACTCAACGCGCAGGGCAAGACCTTCCTCATCGTCGAACACAATATGGAATTCGTGATGAACCTCTGTGATTCGGTCACGGTGATGAACCAAGGTTCCAACCTCGTCTCGGGCAAACCCGCCGAGGTGCGTGCCAACCCCCTCGTCCTCGACGCCTACCTCGGTGGCGGCGACGACGACGAAGAAGAAGAGGTGGCCGCCAATGGCTGAGACCCCCTTCGTCACCTTCCGCGGCGTGTTCGCCGGCTACGGTGGCGCCGACGTGTTGAAGGACGTGAATTGTGATGTGCAGCACGGCGGCGTGACGACCATCGTCGGTCCCAACGGATCGGGCAAGTCCACTCTGTTGAAGACCGTCAGCGGCCTCCTCAAGCCGCGCGCCGGCGAGATCATGTTCAAGGGCGAGAACCTGGTGGGCAAGACCCCCAAGGAGATCTTGCAACTGGGCGTCGTGCAGGTTCCCCAGAATCACAGCCTCTTTCGCGAGATGACGGTGGAGCAGAATGTCGTTCTCGGCGCGTTCCTCGTTAAGGACAAGAAACTGATCGCGTCGCGACTCGAAGCAATTCGAGAGATGTTTCCCATCGTCTCAGAACGCGCGAATGACAAGGCTGGGAGCCTCTCGGGTGGCCAGCAGCGACTCGTCGAGTTCGCCCGCTGTCTGATGCTCGAGCCCGATCTGGTCGTTCTGGACGAACCGTCGATGGGCCTCGACCCCAAGACGCTCAAGTCGATGTTCGCGACCATCAAGATGATGAACAACGCAGGGCGTACGGTCCTTCTCGTGGAGCAGAACGCTCGGCGGGCCCTCAAGATGAGCCACCATGGCGTCGTCTTGGAGAACGGTAACGTCCGCCTGTCGGGTACCGGTACCGACGTACTCAACAACCCCGAGATCGGCGCGCTCTACTTGGGCGGATCGATTGAGGAGACCACGGCGGCATCCACGGCCACGGTGGCCCTAGAAAGCGAGTACGAGCGATGAGCGAGAACACCTTGGGCTGGATCGGCGCGGGGCGAATGGGCGCGGCGATGGCTTCGCGGCTCATCGCGGCGGGCAACGATGTGACCGCCCAGAACCGTACGCGCTCCAAGGCCGAAGATCTTGGTGCCAAGGTGGTCGACACCCCGGCCGATCTGGCGGACCGCGACGTCGTCTTCATCATGGTCTCGGCGAACAATGATTTGCTCGAAGTCACCACTGGACCCCAGGGTGTCTTGTCCAACCCGGACCACGCCCCCAAGATCCTCGTGGACTGCTCCACAGTGTCGACGGAAACTTCCGCCCTGGTGCGCGCGGCGGCCGCGGCTCGCGGCACGCAGTTCCTCGCCGCTCCCGTGAGCGGCAATCCCAAGGTCGTCAAGTCCGGTGGGCTCACAATGGCGGTCTCGGGGACGCCGGACGCCTTCGCCACTGTCGAGGTCCACTTGCGCCAGATATGCAAGGGTGTGACCTACGTGGGCGACGACGAGGTCGCCCGTCTCGTGAAGATCTGTCACAACATGATGCTCGGCATCGTGACCCAGGCCATGGCCGAGATCACGGTCCTGGCCGAAAAGGGCGGCGTCAAGCGCTCGGCCTGGCTGGACTTCCTCAATAACTCGGTCGTGGGATCGGTGTTCACCCGTTACAAGACGCCAGCCTTCGTCAACCTCGACTTCACCCCGACGTTCACGCCGGTCCTGCTGCGCAAGGACTTCGACCTGGGGATGCACGCGGCCTACGAGCACGACGTACCCATGCCGCTCTCGGCCCTGTGCACCGAACTGGTCAAAGCCTCGGTCGGCGCCGGCTACGCCCAGGACGACTTCGCGGTTCTCCTGCTCGAGGCCGCGCGTGGCGCCGGTCTCGAGTTGGTCGCGGAGAACATCGTCGTCGACGACGGACTGGGGGGCTGAGTCATGGAGGGTTTCGGACCGGTGATGAACACTCCCGGGCACATGGGCGTCGATTTTGAGACGCGCGTGGACTTCGAACGTCTGCGCAACTACCGGTTGGCTCGCGCGCGCGAAGCGCTCGACCAGAGTGAGTTCGGTGCCCTCTTGTTGTTCGACTTCTACAACATCCGTTACGTCTCGGGTACGTGGGTAGGAGGTGCCCTCGGTGACAAGATGACGCGGTACTGCCTCTTGACACGAGGGGGCGAACCCATCGTGTGGGACTTCGGTTCCGCGGCGCGCCATCACAAGCTCTTCGCCCCGTGGCTCGAGCCCGACAACTGCCGCGCCGGCATGCTGGGACTGCGCGGGGCTATCGCGCCGCGCGCCGGCCTCTTCGAATCGGCGGTCAAGGAGATCGTGGGATTGCTGGGTGACGCGGGTGTCTTGGACCAGCCGATTGGCCTCGACATCGTTGAACTGCCGTTCCTCTTCGAACTCCAAAAGGCGGGCGTCGATGTGCGTGACGCCCAACAGACGATGCTCGATGCTCGCGTCATCAAGAATCAAGACGAGCTGATGCTGCTCAGTCAGGCCGCGGCCATGGTCGACGGCGTCTATCAAGATATCTTCGAGGCCCTCAAGCCGGGCGTTCGCGAGAATGAGATCGTGGCCCTCGCCAACAAGCGCCTCTACGAGATGGGTTCAGATCAGGTAGAGGCGATCAACTCGGTATCGGGCGAACGTTGCAATCCTCACCCGCACAACTTCACCGACCGCATCATCCGCCCCGGTGATCAGGCGTTCTTCGACATCATTCACTCCTTCAACGGTTATCGCACGTGCTACTACCGCACGTTGTCCGTGGGTTCATCGACGCCGGTGCAGCGTGACGCGTACACCAAGGCGCGCGAGTGGATGGACAACGCCATTGATCTCGTCCAACCCGGCGTGGGAACCGACGTGATCGCGAGATCCTGGCCCGCCGCGACCGAGTTCGGATTCCCGAACGAGATGGCGGCCTTCGGTCTCCAGTTCGGCCACGGCCTCGGCCTCGGCCTGCACGAACGCCCTATCATCTCTCGTCTGAATTCCCTGACTGACCCCATTGAGTTGAAAGTCGGCATGGTCTTCGCTCTCGAGACGTATTGTCCCGCGACGGACGGGATTTCGGCCGCGCGCATCGAAGAGGAGATCGTCGTCACCGAGAATGGCCCGGCCATCCTCACGAAGTTTCCCGCCCAAGAACTAATGATCGCCAACAAGTATTAGGAGTGAAGATGACGACGACCTCTATTCCTGCGCTCGATCTCGATGCCAAACTTGAGCTCTATCGGGTCCAGGTGGCCCTTCGTCAGTTCGAGAAGCGCGCGTACGACCTGTTCCTTGAGAACTACGTGAAGGGCACCAGTCACCTCTCACTCGGTCAAGAGGCGATCGCCGCGGGTTTCGCGGCGGCGATGAGATCCGATGACTACACCTTCGCCACGTATCGGGGCCACGCCCATACCTTGGCCCGCGGCGTGCCAATGACGCCGGTCCTCGCTGAGCTGATGGGGCGCACCAACGGCCTCATGGCGGGCAAGGGCGGCTCGATGCACCTCACGAGCGTGGAACACGGGGTTATGGGCTCCTACGCCATCATCGGCGCGCACCTGCCGATCGCTTGCGGCGCGGCCTGGAGTGCGCAGTATCGGGGGACCGAACAGGTGGCGGTGTGCTTCTTCGGCGACGGGTCAACGAATATCGGTGCCTTCCATGAGGCGCTCAACTTCGCCGCCATTTGGAAATTGCCGGTCGTCTTCGTCTGCGAGAACAACCTCTGGATGGAATACACCCGTACGACGGAGATCACCGCAGTTCCCAACCCGGCCGCCGACCGAGCGAGCGCCTACGGCCTCGAGTCGATCATCGTCGACGGTAATGACGTCGACGCCGTCTTCGAGGTCGCCACCACGGCGATCGATCGTGCACGGGCCGGTGAGGGTCCGAGTCTTATCGAGGCTCTGACCTATCGTCACGGTGGCCACTCGCGCGCCGACCCGGGGAAGTACCGCCCCGACGAGGAGGTGGCCGAGTGGTTGGCGAAGGACCCCATACCGATGTACCACGCTCGTCTCCTGGCCGAAGGCGCCACCGAGGCGCAGTTGGTCGAGATCGAACTCTCCGTGGCCGCCGAAGTCGATCGCGCCACCGAGGAAGCGAAGGCCGGCCCCACCCCGGGTGCCGACTTGTTGATGAAGGACGTTTGGGCTGATGGAGGCTCCGCATGGCGCAATTGACTTTCCGTGAAGCGATCTCGCGAGGCATCGCTCAAGAGATGCGTCGCGACGAGACCGTCCTCGCGATTGGCGAGGACATCGGCGCAGCGGGCGGTGTCTTCAAGGGCACCGTCGGACTCTTCGAGGAGTTCGGACCGGTGCGAGTGCGCGACACGCCCATCTCCGAACAGGCGATCCTCGGTGCGGCCATGGGTGCGGCGATGACCGGTCTCAAACCGATCGCCGAGATCATGTTCTCGGACTTCTTCGCCGTGTGCTGGGACATCGTCGTCAATGAGATCGCCAAGTCGCGCTACATGACCAACGGACAGTTGACGTTCCCACTGGTGATCCGCTCGGGCAATGGCGGAGGACTGCGCTTCGGTGCCCAGCACTCCCAGAGCGTGGAGAACTGGGCCATGATGGTGCCGGGTCTCAAGGTCGTCGTGCCCTCGAACGCGCTGGACGTCATTGGACTGATGGCGGCCGCCGTACGGGACCCGGACCCGGTGATCTTCCTCGAAGCCAAGGCGCTCTACGCCTCGAAGATGGAAGTGCCCGACGGCGACATCGTCGACACGCTCGGTACCGCCAAGGTGCTGCGCTCGGGCAAGGACGCGACGTTGGTGGCCCTGGGTGCCATGGTGCCCAAGGCGCTTAAGGCGGCCGAGGAACTCGCGGACGCCGGCATCGACTGCACCGTGGTGGACGTACGTTCACTGGTGCCACTGGATACCTCGACCATCCTTCGCGAGATCTCGGCGACCGGCCGGCTGTTCACGGTCGAGGAGAACCCCCGCCTGTGCGGCTGGGGCGGAGAACTGAGTTCCATCGTCGCCGAGGAACTCTTCTACGACCTCGATGGTCCGATCGTACGCATCACGACCCCGCACATCCCGCTGCCCGCTGCCGACGCTCTCGAGGATATGGCCATCCCCTCCGTGCAGCGCATCGTGGCGACAGTCTCGGAGTCGATGAACGCCTAGACACGATCAACGCAGTGGCGAAACGGCGGGTCGGTGGACCCGCCGTTCGTCGATTCGGCCGTGATTCTTCAGCTCAGCGGGCCGGCCAGACGCTCGTCGAGAAACGAAATGATGGTATCGATCGCGCGGTCCTGGACTTCGTCGCAGACGACTTGGCCGTCCGCTCCGATCTCGGGGAAGACGTAACCGTGCAGGGGATGGTCAAAGGACACCCAGGTGGCATCCTTACCGCTCTCGCGAAGCAATTCATAGCTCAGGCGAAAAATCCCTTGGAGGTGGTCCTCGTCGCGGCCCATGACGAGTACGGGCAGATCGACGCGTGACGACCGAGCCAGGGCGAGAGGCAGGTTCGAGCGTGTGCGAACGCGCTGGGTGTCGTGCATTTGCATCTGCTCGACGTTGCGAAAGGTACCCTCGACAACGGTGGCGTCATCGGGGGCGAGGTTCAAGAACTCGTGGTTGGCCGGTTCGACAGCGACACCCGCGCGCAGGACGCCGGGGTAGTGCGTGGCCAGTTTGAACAGCATCTCACCGGCGTGACTCACTCCCACGTGGCCCAGTCGTTCGGCGTCGATACTCTCCAAGGTCCCGACGTGGCGCAGGATCGCCAGTTCATCCTCATATTCCAGTGGCGCCCGGTTCATCAGACCATTGCCCGATCGCTGATCAATGATCAGTTCGCCGCCTTGGTGGAATCCGAGATCCACTTCGGTGCGGTAGCAGCCCCACGCACACGCGTACCCTGCGGTGAGTAGACGCTCCATCACGTAGGAGTGAGTGTGCAGACGTGAGATCAGCCATTCGAGGCCGTACCCGCCATTGCCGTAAGCGAGGAACACGAAGGGGAAGGTCCCCTCGTCGCTCGGCGTGCGAAGAGCGTACGGCGCAAGAAGGCCATCGAGGGTCGGGGCAAGGTAGATCTCGGCCGGTCGAGGTGAACCGGAAATCTGCTCGATGAACAGGGGGCTCGACAGGCCGAAGGTCACCGTCGCATCCTACCGGGTCAGTGTCCCTGAGAAGTGTGGAGGTGCGTGGTGCTGCGTTGCCTTCGCGATTCCAAATCTCACGATTGCGCTAGGGGACAAATCAACTGTTCGCTTCATGCGGACCAAAAACAGATAGAACAAGATAGACGGGAGTCGGAATTTCTTGACACCGTGACCATTTGAATTGAGTGATTGTTGTTGGTTCGTTGGGGGTGGAGAGTGTCATCGCTACGAACCTTGAGGACGTGCAAAGGTATCGCGAGTTCTCTATCGGCGTCACGCTGCGTGGGATCGGATTATCTCCTTTGCCCTCAAGTTGGGCCCGGTGAAACCAGACCGCCCCGGTAGCCGCACGCTCGGTCGAACCTCGGTTGATTCGCCCCAGTCGTGGAGATGCCTGCTTGAATCGCTGCCCACCGCTCTCGCCATGGTCGACGAGCACGGGATCATCTGTCACACCAATGTTCACCTCGCCGACTTGAGTGCGTACTCCAGTGAAGAATTGGTCGGAATCGCATTACCCGCGCTGTTGAGCCCCGTCGAGAGCGAATGGACCCAGATAGGGGATCCGCTGGAATTGGCCGGTACCGACAAAAGGGTGTCTCGCGGCCCGTCTTCGAACTGTGCCGTCGAGGAGCGTCCTTGGATCTTGCGGCGACGAGACGGCACCACGTGCCAGGTAGCTGTCTCGACAACGCGTACTTCGCTGGAGGACCGAGCTTGGACCATCGTCGAGATTCGCGACGTCAGTGAACGGATTGCGCTCGAGCACGAACTCGGCCGACAGGCCCAACAATTTCGTCTGGCGTTCGAGAACAACATGGCGCCCATGAGTATCGCCGGACCCGACGATCGCATCGTCGCGGTGAATCAGGCTTTCCTCCAAATGGTGGGCTACAGCGAGGACGAGGTGCGCGACGGCGACACGAAGTTGTTCACCCATCCCGACGACGTCGGCATCTCCGAAGAGTCCTTGCGAAAGGTCAGGGAGGAGGGTGTCGATCAACAGCGTTACCTCAAGCGGTACCGCCCCAAGGTCGGTGGGGTAATCAACGTCGAGATATCGCGTTCGGCCGCGCGCGACGCGAATGGTGATGTCGCCTTCTTCATCTTCTCGGGACTCGATATCACTGATCGAGTGTCGCGTCAGGGATTTCTGGAGTTACTCGCTGCCGTCAACTCCATGACCCTGCGGGCGAACGACGAGCACGAGTTGCTCGACCAATTGTGCGAGGTACTGGTGGAGGTGGGTGGTTACCGCCTGGCGTGGGTCGGGGTGACGTCGCAAAGCGACGAGGAAGTTCTTGACATCTACTCGCGGGCCGGAGTACAGGGTTACTTGTACGAGGGAATGGTCTGCGCCAGCGAGAAGAGCCCACGGGGGAAGGGACCCGCGGGTATCGCCGTACGAAGTGGTCAACCCCAGGTCAGTAACGATCTGAGCGCGACAGACAATTACGAGATCTGGAGCGAGCGTGCCAAGGAGCACGGGCTCGCTTCGTCCCTGGCGCTGCCATTCACCCTCGGCACGCGATCAGCTGTGCTGAGTCTGTACTCCGCGGACTCCATGGGATTCGGCGAGATGACGGTGAAGGGCCTGGTCGACCTCGTGCACGAGGTGCAACTCGCTCTCTCACGACTTCACTCCCTCGAAGCCACGCGCAGCGCGCTCGCCAGGACGACGGAGGCCGCGCGGGCGTTACGCGCAGCCGAAGACGCGCTGATCGGTTCGGAGCAGCGATTCCGCCTGGCATTCGAAGACAATATGTCTCCGATGATTTTCAATGACCTCGACGATCTCACCATCGCCGCCAATGACGCGTTCTGCGAGATGGTCGGTTTCAGCCGGGAAGAACTGATGGGTCACGATTCGAAGATGTTCACTCACCCCGACGACGTCGGAATTACCGAGAAGACCCATCGGCGCCTCGTCGCGGGGGAGATCCAACAGGCGAGGTACGTCAAGCGCTACCGCCGAAAGGACGGGTGCGTTGTCATCTCGGAGGTTTCGCGCTCCGCCGCGCGCGGCCCGGAGGGGAACATCCTCTATTTCGTCGCATCAGAGCGCGACATCACCGAAGAGCGTGCGCTCACCGAGCAGCTGTCGCGACAGGCTCTTCACGATCCACTCACGGGATTGCCGAACCGAACGTTCTTCGAAGATCGCCTCACTCACGCGTTCGCCCGAAGTGCGAGGACGGGCCAGACCGGCGCCGTCATTCTGATGGACCTGGACGATTTCAAGGGTGTCAATGATTCACACGGCCACGCCGCGGGCGATCAGCTGTTGTCCTTGATTGCGCACCGACTGACGAAGATGACTCGTGCGGCTGACACCCTGGGTCGGTTCGGCGGCGATGAGTTTCTGTATTTGGCGGAGGAGCTGGATTCACCCGAACAGGCCACGTTGATCGCCGAGCGGATATTGGGGGCGATGTCGCAGAAGTTCGAGGTGGACGGCCAAGATTTTCACCAGCACGCGAGCGTCGGCATCTTCACTTGGGACGGCACTGAGACGAGCTGCACTGACTTCCTTCAGAATGCCGACGTGGCCATGTATCAGGCCAAGCGCCAAGGTAAAGGAAGCATCGCTGTATTCACCAAGGAGATGCGCGCTTGTGTCACCGAGGAGTACGAACTGGTGCAGGAGCTGCGCGTCGCGTTGGACGCGGACGTCCTGGAGATGCACTACCAGCCCATCGTCCGCCTCGACACCCTCGAGATTGCTGGATTCGAGGCCCTGATGCGCTGGCGCCATCCACGTCGGGGGATGGTCCCGCCCGATGTCTTCATCGCCCTCGCCGAACGTAGCGATCTGATTCTTCAGTTGGGATCCTTTGCCTTGGACCGGGCGCTGTCGACGGCCGCCACGTGGCAGCCTCGGGCCGGACATTCGATACCACCCTTCGTCAGTGTCAATCTCTCGGCTCGACAGTTTCAAGACCCGCTACTGGTGGAGAAGGTCGAAAGCGCCCTTCACGAGTATGGCGTGTCGGCACAGCGACTGATCATCGAGATCACCGAGAGTGTGACGCTCCTCGACGTGGCCGAGACGTCCCTCGTGGTGAGGCGGTTGAACGCCTTGGGGGTCAATTTCGCGCTCGACGATTTCGGCACCGGGTACTCGTCGCTCTCCTACCTCGCCGAACTCAGTCCGAGGATCATCAAGATCGACAAGACCTTTGTCAATCCGTCTCTGCACAGCGACCGCAATGACACACTCTTGGAGACCATCGTCTCGCTGGGTCACCAACTCGAAGGAACCATGCTGGGTGAGGGGATCGAGACCTACGGCCAACTCGAACGACTCCGCGACCTCCAATGCGAATTGGGCCAGGGCTACCTCTTCTCGCCCGCGGTCCCGCCCGACGAAGTCGACGCCTTGATCGAACAGCTGCCCTGGAGTTCGTTGACGCGCTAAGACCGTGGGCGACGCCCGACGCCCTTTGGTGTGCATCACCACCCCGGGACTCGTGGCGACGGGTGCGCACGGGAAGGAACTTGCGGGGCACTCACCCGACCAGCCACACTTTCCACGGTGGTCGGTGAACAGGGGCCCGACCCGAGTCGCTCACGGAGGGCAACTAGTCTGGCGCGGACGGCGAGGTAGGAGAAGACGTGGCGCGATCGAAGTCACCCGATGATCTCGAGTTCTGGCAAGGTTCCCTCGGCGCCTTAGCCGTCGAGGGCCGCGCTGCCGAGGAGATCGCCCAGCAGATCCAGGACGTGATCATCACTCAGAACCTGGCCGAGGGGTCGCGCCTTCCCTCCGAGCGCGACCTCGCCGGTATCTACTGCACGAGTCGTCCTACAGTGAGCCAGGCAATCCGCATCCTCATCGTTCGTGGACTCGTGGAATCGCGACGTGGTTCGGGCGCCTTCGTGCAACGGCGCCCCGAGGCGAGCCTCGCTTCGTCCATGGACCTGATGCTCGGCGTCGACCGGGAGTCGGTGGCGCAACTGGCCGAACTGCGCCTGTGGCTGGAGGACGCGGGGGTGCGTGAGGCCACGCACCGGCGTAGTTCGAAGGACATGGGCGCCGCCGAGGATGCCTTGGAGAGGCTACGACAAAGCACGGGGTCAACGGCGAGTTGGCTGAGCTCTGACGCCCACTTCCACGCGACCCTCGTGCGCGCCTCGCACAATCCCTACCTCGCCTCGATCTTCGAGGGCGTGCACAAGTCGCTCATGAACTACGAATACCGTGAGTGGATCGCCAATGGCACGGTGCCCACGTGGCTCGGTCGACGTCACGCGGGGGCGCTGACCGCCCTACACGAGCCCATCCTCTTCGCGGTGCGCGAGCGCGACGTCGAAGCCGGGCGACTGGCCGTGTTGCACCACCATCACGCGATGGAGGAGCATTTAGCGCAGAGTCACGTGAAGAAGGCATAGAAGCACCTCGAGGGCGCGTCCCTCGAGGGGTATAGTGGCTAAGCAACTACGGGGGGTGTTGATGGATTCCAGTCGCGTCAGGGAAATCGAACGCAATGCCGATCGGTTGCGGCTGCGGGCCGTGCGCATGGTGGCCCCGCACGGATTCGGCTACCTGGGCCAAGTGCTCTCGAGCGCGGAGCTGATGGCCGTGGTGTTCGCCGAAGGCTTTCGACCCCGCAAGGATGAGCTGGTGATCTCCCCGGGGCACTACATCATCGTGGCGTACGCGGCGGGGCCCGAACTCGGTCTCCTCGACGAGGCCGAGTTGGCGACCTACGGCAATGATGGTTCCTCACTCGAGGCGATCGGAACCGAAACCTCACCGGTGGCCAGTATCACCGGCGGCTCGCTCGGCCAGGGACTCTCGAGTGCGGTAGGACTCGCGCTCGCGGCTCAGCTGCGACAGGACCACGACACACGTGTCTTCGCCCTGTTGAGCGACGGTGAACTCGAGGAGGGCCAGGTCTGGGAGGCCGCGATGTTCGCGGGTCATCGAGGACTCGACAACGTCATCGTGCTCTTGGACGCCAACGACTCCCAGGTCGACGGACCGGTGTCATCGATCACCACCCTGGAGCCGATCGCGGCGAAGTTCGAGAGTTTCGGTTGGAGCGCCTGCGACGTCGACGGGCACGACGTGGGAGCTCTTCGCGAGGCGTTGGCGCACGCTCTCGATGCCAGTCGTCCCGCGATCATCATCGCGCGCACCTCAACCTCGCACGGACTCTCGTGCCTGCCCGAGGGTGGCGACGGCCACTTCATCAAGATCTCGGGCGACCTCATCGCTTCCGCCATCGCTGAACTCGAGGCCCGTTGTGCATAATCTGCCCCCGTACCCGACCGAAATCAAGCCCTACGGCCGAGCGTTCGTCGAACTGGCCCGCACCCGTGAGGAGATCGTGTGCCTCTCGGGCGACCTCACCCGCCAGACCGAGATCGACCTCTTCCAAGAGGAATTCCCCGATCGCTTCATCCACGCGGGTATGGCTGAAGCCAACATGATCTCGATGGCCGGCGCGCTCGCACGTCGAGGCTTCATGCCCTTCGTACACACCTTCGGCGTCTTCGCCACGCGCCGCCCCCTAGACCAGATCATCAACTCAGTGGCCTACCCCAACCTCCCGGTGCGCATAGTCGGCTTCATGCCGGGGGTCTCGAGCCCGGGCGGACCGAGCCATCAAGCTATCGATGACGTGGCCTTGATGCGGGCGGTGCCCAATATGACTGTGATCGACGTCGCTGACGCGACGGAGATCCGTCAAGCGGTGGTAGCCATCGCCGACGCCCCGGGTCCGGTGTATCTTCGTCTCAAGCGCGGGGAGATTCCGGTCATCTTCGATTCGCGCCACGAGTTCTCGCTGCGAAAGGCACACGTCATGCGTGAGGGGGAGGACGTAGTCCTCTTCGCAAACGGCATGATGCTCTCCGCGGCGTTGGCCGCCGCCCAGACCCTCGAGGACGCGGGAGTCAGTGTCGGCGTGGTCAACGTCCCCGTCATCAAGCCCCTGGACCGTGCCACCATCATCGAAGCCGCCTCACGAGCGCCCGCCGTGGTGACCGCCGAAAACCACTCGGTGATCGGCGGCCTGGGTTCCGCGGTCGCCGAGGTCATGGCCGAGGAGGGTCTGGGCAGCCGCCTCCGCCGGGTGGGCCTTGGCGACACGTTCGCCGAGGGGGCGCAGAGCGCGGCGTGGCTCTTCAAGAAATATGGTCTGTCCACCCAGGATGTGGTCGAGGCGAGTTGGGTCGCCATGGGTCGAAACGCGCCCGCTCCCCAGGCGCCGGTGCTAGTGACGCCCATCGGCGAATACGCGCCGGTGTAGTCGATTGATTGGCACTTCGAGAGGAATAACATGGCTTCGAAACCGACGGTGGGTTGGCTGGGAACCGGTCGAATGGGATTGGCGATGGCGCGCCGACTGGTCGATGCTGGTGTGGATGTCACGGCGTGGAACCGTACTCTCTCCAAAGTCCAGCCTCTGGTAAACCACGGCGCGCGCGCAGCGTCATCGATCGTCGAGCTGGGCGAGTGCGAGGTGGTGTTCGTAATGGTCGCCACGCCCTCGGATCTCGAGCACGTGGTGTTCGCCGAGGGAGGACTGCTCGACGCCCCCACCCGACCGAGCATCGTGATCTCGTGCGCGACGGTGGATCCGCAGACGTCGGCACGAGTGCGCTCGGCTTTCGAGGATGTCGCCGTGAAGTACTTGGCCGCGCCGATTAGCGGCAATCCCCACGTCGTGGCGGACGGTCGTTCCACGTTCGTCGTTTCGGGACCACGTGCGACATTCGATGAAGTGCAGGGCTTGCTCGAGAGCATTGCTCGTTCGGCTATATGGGTCGGCGAGCAAGAGGAGGCCCTCACCGTCAAGATCTGCCACAACCTCTACCTCGGGATGATTGCTCAATCGGTCTGCGAAGTGACGGTGCTCGCTGAAAAGTCGGGAGTGGACCGGGCCCTGTTCCTTCACTTCCTGGACTCGACGGGGCTCTCCATGCCCTGGGTCCACAATCGCACCGCGGACTTGTTGTCACTCGACTGGACACCCACTTTCACCACCGAGCTCTTGCGCAAGGACTTCGAGTTAGGAATGGACGTTGCGCGCGGCGCCGAAGCGCCGATGCCTCTCGCGTCGAGCGTCCTGCAGCTGTTGCACACCGCCATCGGCCGCGGGTACCGCGACGCGGACTTCCTCTCACTCTTCGCCGTGCAGGCCGCGTCGGCCGGCCTGGACGTTCGTCCCCAGTGACGCCGCGAGAAATCGTTCACGTGTTGAGAAGTACCAGAGAAAGGTGAGTGACCATGTCACTGCAGAAGTTCATCCCCACGCCCAAGTTCGACGAGTACCGCGAGGTCTTCAAGGACTTCTTCAAACTCGAGCGACGCGAGGACGGTGTCATCCTGGCCCAGGCGCACACGCTGGGCGGCCCAATTCAGCTCAGCGTGCAGAACCACCGCGCGCTCGGTCAGATGCTCAAGGTGATCGGCGCCGACCCCGAGAACGAGTTGTTGATTCTCACTGGATCGGGTGAAGAATTCATGATGGAGTCCGATCCCGACGGCTTCGAGCTCGAGACTCAGGACATGCCGTACTGGGCTTACGAATACGCCTACAAGGACGGTCGCATCAACGTGAGCTCGCTCATCAACGACCTCGAGATCCCCACCATCGGTCTGTTCAACGGATCAGGTTTCCACTCAGAGATCGTCCTGATGTGCGACATCACCCTGGCCGCGGAGGGTTCGGTCATCTTCGATCTGCACTACGACATCGGCTCGGTGCCCGCCGACGGCATCCACAACGCGTTCCAAGAACTTCTGGGCACCAAGCGCGCGGCCTACGCGCTGCTCACGGGTGAGGCCATCGACGCCAACAAGGCCCTCGAATACGGTCTCGTGAACGAAGTGGTACCACGCGACCAACTGATCGCTCGCGGCTATCAGATCGCCGATCACATCATGACCCAGCCGCGCACCACGCGACGCCTGACCACCCAGATCGTGCGTCGACCCTGGAAGAAGCGCATCACCGACGACCTCGATGGCGGCTTCGGCATCCAGATGTTCGCCCACGTCGCCAAACAGAAGTCCATCCACGGTGACGAACATATTCGTTCGACGGTGGACTACGTGAGAGAAGGACGTCGCAACAACTTCGACTGAGTCGCGCGAGGTGGAAGTGATCCACTTCTTCGCCTCCTCTACGACGAAAGCGATACTCACGCGGTCACACTGACCTGGTGGCAGCGGAACTTCAACGCGGAGAGGACACCTAAGGTGCTGTTACCTGACTCGCGGTATCGCGGCGACGAGGGAGTCGCCCCGCTCCAAGCACGCGCCCAGCCCACGGCGTTTCGCCAGCGGGTAATTTCATGTGGGCGCCTCGCGAGGCGATGCACGACGACGAGGACACTCCCATGAACACCTTCCCGGCCTTCAGTCCCCAGCACTTGGCGATCCTTGCACAGGAATATCCGCGGTTCTCGGACGGTGAGATGAAACGGCGGCGCCTCGGAGTCGAAGAGGTGATGCACCGACGTGACGTCGAGCACCTCTTAGTACACGGAATCGGTGGGCGCGGCGGTGCGGTGGGCTGGCTGGCGCAGTGGCCGGTGACGAATGAAGCCCACCTCGTGGTCAGCGTAGACGAGCGCGACGCCCTCTTCGTGCAGTATTTCAATCACGTGCCCCTGGCCCGGCACCTCGCGCGCGACGCCGACGTCCTCTGGGGCGGGCCCTCGACCATCGCCACCTCGATCGAGGAGTTGCAGCGCCGTGGAGCGCGCTCGGGACGCATCGGCGTCATGGGTCCAATGCCGCTGGGTTACGCCCGAGCCCTCGAGAAGGAATTCGGCGGGATCGTCGACCTATCGAGCGAGTACGCGCGCCTGCGACAGGTCAAGTCCGCCGAGGAGCTGACGTGGTTCGAACTCGGTGCGCGCATGGGAGACCTGGCAATCGAGGCTCTGCGCGACGGCATACGACCCGGCGTGAGCGAGCGTGACCTGGGCGCGATCGTCGAGGGTGCGTATCTGCGCCACGGGGGAGTGAATGGCATCCACTACTTCGCGGTCAACCCCATGGATGAACCCGGGTACTGCGTCCCGCGCCAATATCCCTCGACCCGCCTCGTGCGAGTCGGCGACATCGTCACCACCGAGATCACCGCCAACTTCTTCGAATACGGGGCCCAGGTGCTGCGCACCTTCGTCGTGGGCGCTGAACTCAATGGACTCTACTCGCGCCTGCACGACGTCGCGGAGGCCGCATTCGCGTCCATTAGTGCCCTTCTCGTGCCGGGAACGCACGCGCATGAACTCGTCGAGGCGGGGCGCGTGATCGAGGACAACGGATTCACGACGTACGACGATCTGGTCCACGGGTACGGCGGTGGATACTGGGCCCCGGTGTTGGGTTCCCCGAGTCGACAAAATGAAGCCGTCGCGGACTTCGTGTTGGAGGAGAACATGATGTTGGTGGTGCAACCCAACGTGGTCACTGTCGACCATAGAGCGGGTGTGCAAACTGGAGAATGCCTGGTGGTGAGCGAGAATGGGCCCCGACGTCTGCACGCCGCTCCGCGCGGTGTCCTGCGCGTGGGGTGAGTCGATAGTTCCCTGACTTTTGAAGGGCTCCTACAATGATTGTGCCGGACGGCACGCAACGCAGGGGTCCCTCGCGAAGGAGAAGTGCCATGAACTCGTTGAAATCACCTCAACCTAAGAGGACGCGACTCATCGCGGCGGGTGCGCTCGTCATCTTTCTGGGTGGCATTCTTGCTCTCTCGCTCAACCTGCATTCGCCGCGTCAGACTCACGGCCTCACGACCACGACGTTGTCGGGCGCGACGCCGATATTCCCCAGCAAGACGCTGCCGCCATCACGTGACAATGACGCTGGTCGCGCTCGCGCCATCGATTCGACTCCCGACAATGACACTGACGCGTGGCAGCGAGGCTGAGTCCGAACGTTGCGGCCAAAGACACTGAGGCAATGTGACAATTTCGACATAATGCTGATTGGTTGCCCGAACTCGTTGATTGGTTGAAAAAAGAGTGATAGATAAGAGGGGCGACACGGGGGGGGATCGCAGTGACGGAATTGGATTTTTTGGAACCTCCACCGGTCGCCAGATAGTTTTCTGTGAAATGAACTCTCACGGTACTTGACTTATATAAATTTTTGCGATAGAAACTCTCACAACTGATTAAGGCCCGCAGCGGGTCGCCAGTCGAGAGAAAGCCCGGGGGGGATAGGAATGTCGCAGTTCTGGTTGGCGTTCGGTTTTGGGCTGGTGACTGCTTCTGTCCTAGCTATCGCCGCCGTAGGCTTAAGTCTGCAGTTCGGCATCACGAACTACATCAATTTTGCCTATGGCGACTTCATGGCGTTGGGGGCGTACATCTCGTACTACTTCAATTCCGAGATCTTCCACATCAACGTGTGGATTGCCATGATCTTCGGATCATTGATCATGGGCGTATTCGCTGTCCTGATCAACCAGTTTCTCCTGAGCCCGTTCGCTCGGCGGTTCAACAAGTCCTTCTACGTCTTGATCGTCACTTTCGGCCTTTCCTTGATCATGTTGAACCTGGTGTATTCGATTTGGGGCGCGAATAACCGTACCTATTCGATGAAGCTCGAGATCTACAAGCACATCGGACCGTTCTTGTTGAACAAGTACCAGATAATCGTGATGATCATTTCAATCGCCATCATGGTGGGTGTGCACCTCATGCTGAAGACCACTCGTTTGGGTAAGTCGATGCGGGCTATGTCCGACAACACCACGCTGGCCATGACGAGCGGCATCGACACTAGGCGCATCACCACCATCACCTGGTTCCTCTCCGGAATGCTCGCCGGACTGGCTGGCACAGTCTTGGGCATCACCGAGAGCCAAATCACCCCAGCGTCGGGAGAACTCTTCTTGTTCGTCATCTTCGCCGCGGTCATCGTTGGTGGGGTGGGCAGTATTTACGGCGCCATGGCGGGCGCACTCCTCATTGGTCTGGCCACGGAGATCTCGGCGGCCTACATCAACCCCGCGTACAAACTGGACGTCGCCTTCGTTATCTTGATCCTCACCCTGCTCTTCAGGCCCAATGGTCTGTTCTCCCGGCCCGGAAAGGCTTAATCATGTCTCAGATTTGGTTCTACGTCTTCACTCTCGTCTTCTTCCTGTTCGACTATTTCATCTTGGCGATGGGGCTCAACATCCAGTACGGCGAGACCGGAATCTTGAATTTCGCCTACATCGGCTTCGTGGCCATAGGTGCCTACGTCACCGGTGCGGTGAGTCTGCCCAACTCGGTGGGAACTGCCCAGCAGTACATCTTCGGATTCAACTTGCCCTTCCCATTCAGTCTGCTCGCGGGCGGCGTGGCAGCGATGGCACTCGCGGTAGTAGTGGCCGCGATCACACTGCGTCGCCTACGCACTGACTACTTGGCGATGGTCTTGATTTCGCTGTCCCTGGTGCTCTACGACGTCATTAACAACTACGTGCGCCTGTTCAACGGAGCCGACGGCCTCTACAACGTGCCTCAACCCATGGCTGGTATCTTCCACTTGACCAGCAATGCATTCGTTATCTTCTTCGCCTGCGTGACTGGTGTCATTTCGTTGATCATGTGGGCGGGAATGAGTCGGATCACTCGCTCACCACTTGGTCGCACCTTCCGGGCGATTCGCGACGATCCCGACGTCGCGTCGGCGCTGGGCAAGGGCGTCTTTCGCTACCAGCTCACCTCGATGCTGATCGGTTCGTTCTACGCCGGGATCGGCGGCGGTCTCATCATCCAGTTTGGTGGTTCGTTCAACCCCTCGGCGTGGCTCCCTGGCGAGACTTTCGTCGTATTCGCGGTGATCATCGTTGGAGGCGTCGGCAACAACGTGGGACTCTTGATGGGCGCGCTGCTCGTCGAGACGCTGCTCATTCACCTCCCGGCCTTCTTGCCGGACATTCCGGGTCACGCGGGACTCATTGAGTACATCGACGCCATGGTGATCGGCATCATGCTGATGGTGATGCTCTGGTTCCGACCCCAGGGAATTATCCCGGAGCGCGTGCGCACGTTCCCACTACCCGCCGGTGAGTTGCTGAATCGCGATGGGCACTCCGTGGAGGCTCCAGCCGACGCCATGACCGCCGTCACCAATACCGTTGGTGCGGGTGAGACTCACGAAGGAGACCAGGCCTAATGATGACCTACCAGGACGCGACGATGCCCGTGGGCGTCGACGGACCGATTCTTCGGTGCGAAGGCATCACCAAAGCCTTCGGTGGCGTGAACGCCGTGAACGGCGCGACCTTCGATGTGCCGCGCAACAAGATCACTGCCCTCATTGGTCCCAATGGAGCGGGCAAGACCACGGTGGTCAACCTGCTCTCGGGCGCGATGAAGATCGATTCGGGAAAGGTGCAACTCGGCACCACCGACATCACCAACATGGAGCGCTATAAGATCGCCCGGCTGGGCTTGATGCGGACGTTCCAGCTCTCTCGCGAGCTCGGAGGACTGACGGTACTGGAGAACCTGTTGGTCGCCCCGAAGGTGCAGGCGGGTGAATCACTCTTCAACATCTTCTTTCGTCCGCGACTCTTGAAGCGCGAGGAGCGTCAGAATCTCGAGCGAGCACTAGAGATCCTTCGTACGTACGGTCTCTACGACTTGCGCGACAACCGCGCGCGTGAGCTGTCGGGTGGGCAGAAGAAGCTCCTCGAGATCTCACGCGGGGTGATGGCCGCGCCCAGCCTCTTCCTGCTCGATGAGCCCATGGCCGGTGTCAACCCGGCATTGATCGAAAGGATTGGCGGCTACATCCTGGACATGAAGGCCCAGGGAGTGACTGTTCTGATGATCGAGCACAACCTCAACGTCGTAGAACGCATCTGTGACAATGTCATCGTCCTCGCCGAAGGCCGCACCTTGGCGACGGGAACGATGAAGGAATTGCGAGATAACAAGGAAGTCGTCACCGCCTACTTAGGAGAGATCATCAATGCCGGCCCTAGTCACTGAGAACATCACGGCCGGGTACGGCCGTAACGTCATCATCTCGAACATATCCCTTAGCGCCGACGTCGGCACCATCACCACGATTATCGGACCCAATGGTGCAGGAAAATCAACGTACGCCAAGACGCTCATCGGTATCTTGCGCACCCAGACCGGCAGCATCAAGGTGAATGACAAGGACATCACCAAGATGCCCGGTCACCTCATTCCGCGCAACGGCATGGTTTACGTCCCCCAGAACGACAACGTCTTCGTGAACCTTTCGGTACGCGAGAATCTGGAGATCGGTGGTTTCGCGGTTCACGGCGACACCTCGGCTCGGATGGATGAGATTTTGGAAGCTTTCCCGGACTTGAAGAAGGCGACCGGCAAGCGGGCGGGCAACCTCTCGGGAGGTCAGCAAAACCTTCTCGCGATAGCGCGTGCGCTCATGGTCAAGCCCACCGTCATCGTGCTCGACGAGCCCACCGCTGGTCTATCGCCCGCCTACACCGACGTGGTCTGGAACCAGATCGAGACGATTCGTGCCACCGGTACGGCGGTACTGGTCGTGGAACAGAATGTCGAGCGTGCACTCAAACACGCCGACTTCGTACACATTTTCGTGGCGGGGACCAATCACCTCCACGGACCGACGGAAGAAATCGCCAGGCATGATCTGGCGTCCATCTTCTTAGGTCGTGCAGAAGCACCACAGTCGTAATGCTGGGAGATTCCCACGTTCACGAGGGAAAATAGTAAGAAAAAGGGGGAATTACGGAATGAAATCAAGAGGAAAACTGAGGGGCAGGATCGTACTGTCGCTCGCCATGGTCACCACACTGGCGGGTATCGGCGTATCTGCCGGTGTCGCGAGTGCGGCGAAGAAGCCCCTGCCACCTCTGGTCGTGGGTGGCATGTTCCCGTTCACGGGTACGAAGTCAATTCTGTCGACTTGGGGTACGCACGGCGTAGCGGTGGGAATTTACGAGGTCAATCAGCACGGTGGAGTTCTCGGTCACCAGCTCGTTGCTAAGTACGTGGACGACGCAGCTGACTCTGTCGACGCCCTACCGGCGTTTCGCAAGTTGATGCTGAACCACCCGAGCGTCATCATCGGACCGTTCTCACCCACGATTGAAGCAGTCATCAATCAGTTCCAGCCCAATGACGTCGTTGACTTCATGGTGGGTGGACTGACCACGCTGGACCACAACACCAACAAGTTCGTGTTCCGGACCTCGTCCTCGGACTCCAACGAGTCCATCGCGATGGCCCAGTACGCGATCTCGAAGGGTTACAAGACAGCGGCACTGTTGTTCGACAACTCGGCGAACTCCCAGGGATTCGTCCCGCCGCTCGAGAAGGCCTTTAAGGCCCTTGGTGGAACGATTGTGTACGACGCCGCTTTGACGCCGGATGCTTCGTCCTACAACTCAGAGCTGCTCGCCGCGTTCGCCAACAAGCCCACGGTGGTGTTTGACTCCATGGACACCCAGACTGCTGCGACGCTCTTCGGCAACGCTCAGTCGTTGGGTTACATGACGAACACGGTGTGGATCGGTGACGACCTGCAGTCGGCTCCCAATGGCTCGTACGCCCAGTCCTTCGGACCCACGGCGTCGACCAACCTGGTTGCCGCCCTGCCCGCGACACCCACCACGGCGAACGGTGCCTACAACCACTTCCTGGTGGACTACCAGTCGGTGTGGCACACCACGTCGATCATCCCGACGACCTTCAACGAGTACGACTCCGTCGTGATTGCCGCCCTGGCGATGACCGCGGCGAAGTCGACTGACCCGAAGGTCTGGGTGAATTACGTGACCAAGGTGACGGGTCCGACGGGAATCAGTTGTGGCCGCTACGCCCAGTGCTTGACGTACTTGGCGCACGGTAAGAAGATCCAATACAACGGAGCAGCAGGAAACGACGACTTCAACCAGTACCACAACGTCTTCTCCGGCTTCCAGATGTTGGGCTTCACCCCCACCCTGGCCAACAAGCTCGACGCCTACGTCACGCCAGCCCAGTTGGCTGCTGTAGTCGCCAAGGGCGGTTGAGCAAGTAGTACGCAGTTCATCTCCTTGGATGGGGATGGTCGGTGGTTAGCCACCGACCATCCCCGCCATTCTCTCCAGTGATCGACGAATGAACCAAGCAAGAAGGTCTGGCTGGACCCGGTGGTTCGTCGTGATCCACCAAGAGGTTCCGGGTACTCGCGCCGGGACTTGTCGTTAGGAACGCACCGTGACCGACTTGTTGAGCGGCATCCGAGTACTGGACTTGACCACTGTGCTCGCGGGCCCCTTCGCCGCCTACCACCTCGGCCTCATGGGCGCCGATGTGATCAAGATCGAAGTTCCCGTCGTCGGCGATATGGCCCGCGAATTCGGCGAGAACGAAGCCCTCCGCGCCGCGCATATGGGACCGTCGTTCGTGGCCCAGAACTCGGGCAAACGATCAGTGACGCTCAACTTGAAGGATGCGCAGGGTGCCCTGGTCTTCGAACGTCTCTTGAGATCCGCGGACGTTCTTCTCGAGAACATGCGCCCTGGCGTCCTGACGAGATTGGGCTTCTCGCCGGCGCGCATTGCCGAAATCAATCCCTCCCTCGTCTACTGCGCTCTCTCGGGTTTCGGCCAGACCGGCCCCTTGGCGGCGCGTCCCGCGTACGATCAGATCATCCAGGGCTTCGCGGGCATCGCGTCGATCACCGGCCTGGACGAACCGGTACGGGTGGGGTATCCCGTGTGCGACACGACGGGCGGCTACGTGGCGGCGATGGCGATCAATGCAGCGCTCGTGAAGAGTTCGCGCACCGGCCGTGGGAGCTACCTCGATGTTTCGATGTTGGAATCGGCGTTGACCACGATGAGTTGGGTCGTCTCGGAACATCTCATCAGTAATCGGCCCGCGGTGCGCCACGGCAACGACAACGCCGCTTCTTCGCCGTCGGGAACTTTTCAGGCAAGTGATGGACCCATCAACATCGCCACTAACACCCATGCGCAGTTCGACGCCTTGTGTAGTGTGATTGGCCGACGCGACCTGTTGGAGGAACCGCGGTTCGCGAATCGCTCGGAAAGAAAGAAGCATCGGCGCGAACTAAGTGTCGAGATCGACTCCGCGCTCCAGGCACGTGGTGCCGCCCAATGGGAGGAGTTGCTGGCCGAGGTCAGTGTGCCCGCGGGGCGCCTATTGAACGTCGAACAAGCCCTCAACCAAGAGCAGATCCGCGAACGCGGACTCGTCCACGAACTGGTGATGGACCTGCCCGGCCAGCCCGTAGTGCAGGTACTGGGCAGTGGCGTGCACGTTGATGGTGAGGTCCTCTCGCCGAAGTCTGCGCCACCGCGCCTGGGTCAGCACACCGACGAGATTTTGGGTGACCTCGGTTATAGCCCCGAAGAGATTACCCAACTGAGAGAAAGGCAGGCCATCTGATGACGTCGCAGCGCTATCCCCACGTCGTGATCATCGAAGAGGGCATGCGCGAAGGTATGCAAATCGAGAGCGCCGACATCAGTGTCGACGCCAAGATCGAGTTGCTCAACGCCCTCTCCGTGACCGGACTGGGAACCATCGTCGCGTGCTCCTTCGTGAGCCCGAAGTGGACGCCGCAAATGGCGTGCGCCGACGAGCTGATGCAACGATTCACTCCGGTGCCCGGCGTGCGCTACACCGCCTTGGCCCTCAATGAGAAAGGTCGCGAGCGCGCCGCGCAGTACATGCCGCCACTGGTGGAGTCGATTGAGTTCCCTCGTACGCTGGTCCACCTGTGCGACGTGTTCGTGCGACGCAATACCAACCGCTCCCAGCAAGACGAGATCGACCAGTGGCCCGCGATCATTGAACGCACCAAGGCGGCAGGTCACACGTCGGCCGGCATTGCGATCAACGCCGCCTGGGGATCGAACTGGTTAGGTCTGTTCGACCAGGGTTATCGGATGGAACTCCTCGAGCGCCAGTACGCGATGTGGAGCGAGGCGGGGGTCACCATCGACCGTGTGTGGCTCGGTGATCCCATGGCGTGGAACATGCCTGACGCGGTCGGCGAGCAACTGCGCGCCATCAAGGATCGCTGGCCCGCGATACGCACTTTCCACCTGCACCTGCACGACGCCCGCGGAACGGCGCTCCTGTCGGCGTACGAAGCCTTGCGGGTGCTCGACCCTGAGGACACCTTGATTGTCGACAGCTCCATTGGCGGCATGGGTGGTTGTCCCTACGGAGGTCATGGTCGCATGACTCGCATGATCCCCACCGAGGACCTGGTCAATCTGCTCCATGAACTGGGCATCGAGACCGGTGTGGACCTGGCCAAACTGATCGACGCCGCGCTACTCGCCGAGAAAGTCGTCGGTCATCCGCTGTGGGGGCATGTCTCCAAAGCGGGTCCCCGGCCTCGCCAGGTCCGCGACCTCTTTCCCATGGACCTACCCTTCATCGAGACCGAGGAGCAAGCCCAGCATTTTCGCCTGGGTCCCAGCGCGTACGTCGGCGCGCGCTCACCCTGGGCGGCGCCAGTCTCTTCGCCGGCCCGCGACCAGGTGGTCGGCAATCACGGGGGTGGCGCGGGTGAAGAATGACCGGTACAGTGTGCCACCCGCAACGTCAAGCGATCCAGATTGCTGTCTGCGCGGTCGGGACTGAGATGATGCGGACGCCGAAGTTCCCCTTGATCAGAGAGCGTCGGTTGGCGTCGACGGGCGTTAGGTGGAGGCAGGGTAGGACATGGCTGCGGTAAGCGACATCGCCAACACGACGTCGATGCGCTCTCTCGAGCGTTCATTTGAGATTCTCGATATCTTGCGCCGAAGTCGGGTCCCCATGCGACTGACTGATATCTCGATTGAATCGGGCATCCACCTCGCGACGACCCAGCGTATCTTGAGCGTCATGTTGCATTACGGCTACGTCTCCCAGGAACGCTACGGCTACACGGTGGGTGTCACCTCCATGATCAACGCGTACGCCTTTCACATGACCAACTCGCTCTCACAGATCTCGCTACCGGTGGTGCAGGAGTTGGCCGGTGCCAGCGGCTTCATGTCGGCGCTGTCGGTACGGGTGGACATGGCTCAAGTCACGATCTTGCGCATTGAGGGCAATGAACCCGCTCGGTATCTTCTCCCGCTGGGGGAGTTGACACCCCTGCACCTGGGTGGCGCGCGGGTCCTCGCCGCTGCGCTGTCGCCCGAGGACGTGAAGGAGTTGATGAAGGACCTGCCCGAGTTCCGTCTCGCGAGTGGCCAGGTGGTGACCCGCAAGGACTTCATCAAGCATCTCGATGTCATTCGCGAACAGGGCTTTGTGTACAGTGTGTCCGAACGAGAGTTGGGATCCGCTTCAGTATCAGTGCCCGTAGTGAGTCAAGAGGGCCAAGTGGTCGCGTCGCTACAAGTCTTCGGGCGCGTGGCTGACTTGGACGAGAGCAAGGCCGAATGGTGCGTCGTGGAACTCAAACGAGCGAGTACGGCGATTACCAAGCGGCTCCCGTGAGGACCGGAGGAGCCCGGCGAAGCGCCGCGCGAGGAGAGAGAGGTCCGACGTGATCAAGCACGAAGTCCGCGTGTATCGCAGTGACGAGAATTTAGCCCGTGAGGACCAACTCGCCTGGAAGATCGCCGAGGTGGCCACCGACGCGGTGCCCGTCGATGACGACGTTGCAGAAATGGTCATCAACCGCATCATCGACAATGCGGCGGTCGCCGCCGCTTCGCTGCTTCGCGCACCCGTGGTGGCCGCGCGAGCACAGGCTCGCCGTCACCCGATGGCGCCCGGCGCCACGGTATTCGGTCTCAACATGGATGCACGCGTGTCGCCGGAGTGGGCCGCGTGGGCCAATGCGGTGGCGGTGCGCGAACTCGACTACCACGACACGTTCCTCGCCGCGGAGTATTCGCACCCGGGTGACAATATTGCGCCACTGCTCGCCGTGGCCCAACACGTTGCCGAGCCGCGCCGCCTCAGCGGTCGCGACTTGATCCGTGCGATCGTCACGGGTTACGAGATCCAAATTGACTTGGTTCGGGCCATTTCGCTACACGAGCACAAGATCGATCACGTGGCTCACCTGGGGCCGAGTGTGGCGGCGGGGTTGGGAACCCTGCTGGGACTCGATGTGGAGACCACCTATCAAGCGATTGGTCAGGCGCTACACACGACCACGTCGACACGCCAATCACGCAAGGGCGAAATCTCGACCTGGAAGGCTTACGCGCCGGCATTCGCGGGCAAGGCCGCGATTGAAGCCGTTGACCGCGCGATGCGTGGTCAGACCTCACCGACTCCCATCTACGAAGGAGAGGATGGCGTGATCGCCTGGATGCTGGACGGGCCGAGTGCTCGTTACGACGTCTCGCTGCCGGGCCCCGGGGAGTCGAAGCGCGCAATACTCGACAGCTACACCAAGGAGCACTCCGCCGAGTACCAGGCGCAAGCGTGGATCGACCTCGCACGACGTTTGCACGGCGAGCACCCGGAGCTGGTCGACGGCCGCGAGATCGAATCGGTCGTCATCCATTCTTCGTTCCATACGCATCACGTCATTGGATCTGGAGCGAATGATCCTCAGAAGTACGACCCCTCCGCCTCGCGCGAGACGCTGGATCACTCACTGCCCTACATCTTCACCGTGGCGTTCCAAGATGGACTGTGGGACCACGAAACTTCATACACGCCCCAGCGCGCCCACCGTGAGGATACCGTGGCCCTGTGGCGAAAGGTCACTACTGTCGAGGACCCCGAGTGGAGTCGCCGTTATCTCTCGCTTGATCCCCAGGAGAAGGCCTTCGGCGGCTGGTTGGAGATCGTTACCCGCGACGGCACGACGCTCGTGGACGAGATCACCGTTCCTGACGCGCATCCCCTAGGTGCGCGTCCTTTCGCCCGGCGTGACTACGTCCACAAATTCCGTACGTTGGCGGCCGAAGTCGTCAAGGACGATGAGATTGAACGCTTCCTCGACGCAGTGCAGAACCTGAAGTCCCTCAAAGCGTCTGAATTGGCCCACCTCACTTTCCGGGCCCGGCGTCGCATGCTCGAATCAGTGGCGGAACCGGAGGGACTGTTCTGATGTTGTATTCAAACCTCGGCGCCGCGACCAAACGAGAGAATCTTCGCGCGCGCCTCGCCACGGGAGAGTTGTTGCTCCTTCCGGGAGCCTTCAATCCACTTTCCGCGAAGCTCATCGAAGCTAAGGGCTTCGACGGCGTCTACATCTCGGGGGCGGTGATGTCGGCGGACCTGGGTCTACCCGACATTGGACTCACCACCTTGAGCGAGGTGGCGCAACGCGCCCAGCAGATTTCGCGGATGACGAGCCTGCCCTCCCTCGTCGACGCGGACACCGGCTTCGGTGAGCCGATGAACGTGGCGCGTACGGTTCAAACCCTCGAGGACGCGGGTGTGGCGGGACTGCACATCGAGGACCAGGTGAATCCCAAGCGCTGCGGACATCTCGACGGCAAGCAAGTCGTGGACACGACCACCGCGCTGCAGCGCGTTCGCGCGGCGGTAGCCGCTCGCCGCGACCCAAACCTATTGATCATGGCGCGAACCGACGTTCGCGCTATCGAGGGTCTCGAGGCCACCATCGAACGAGTCAAGGCCCTCGTGGACGCTGGTGCCGACGCCATCTTTCCCGAGGCGCTCCTTGATTTGAGTGAATTCGCGGCCGTGCGAAGCGCCATCGACGTCCCGATCCTCGCGAACATGACAGAATTCGGCAAGAGTGAACTCTTCACCACCCAACAGCTCGCTGGCGTTGGCGTCAATATCGCCATCTTTCCGGTGTCGTTGTTACGTGCTGCGATGGGAGCGGCCGCTCGAGCGCTGGACGTGTTGCGTAACGAGGGTCGACTGACGTCGATACTGGGCGAGATGCAGCACCGCGCTGATCTCTATGAGCTGCTCGACTACGAGTCGTACCAGGCCTATGACGCGGACATCTTTAACTTCGACGTTTCCCGCTGAGAATCTTCAAAGGTAAGGCTGAAGGGTCACGCGATTCTCGCCACTGGTGCAACGTCAACTCGCCGCTGGCGTTCGAATCGCGAAGGCGGCCCCACCACTCGCGAAAGCGTCGATTGTCACCTCTCGTTCGAGCCGTCGCGACGTCGTGGCTAGAAGTTGTCGCACTCTCCCGTGTCGACTGCGCTACTATCGCGTCGAATGGTGTGAGCGCCACCGTGCGCGGGTCACCTCGGCGAAGGGACGGACGCCATGAAAGAGTTGTTCCGCAGCGGCTTCAATCAGCGAGTTCGCCCCAACCGGTGGCGGCGATGGGCGATGATCGCGGCGTCGTTCTTATTGATGAGTTCTTCATCAGTGTTGCTCGAGGCGTCGGTAACGTCAGCGTCGTCGGCGACCACGACTGGCGGATTCGGTCCGCTGCCCGCAGGTCTGCCCATCGAGTCGCGCTGTCAAGGCGTGCACATCAACACCCACATCGTGTTCGTTGGCCAGTACGTACAAGCCACCACCTCTGCTGGAATTTGTGGTGCCGCGCCCAAGGACATCGGCTGGACGTGGCAGGGGGCAGCAGGTACCAGTGGCGTCAGTGGATGTAAGCCTAATGGAAGTTATTGTCGCTTCAGGGCGGGTGCGTCGAGTTTCCCCAATCTCGAAAGCGTGTGCATCGACGGCGGCAGCGTGCAGGGCGCGTGGGTCTCGTGTGATTACTACGGCGTCGTGGGCGACAACATGGGCATTCTCGACGGTCACATCCTCGACAAGGACGGGGGCGGCGTGTCGGGTGCCACCATCGCCGCGTACGGACATCCGGGCGCCACTGCCACGTCGGCCTCCGACGGCTTCTACGCAATGCAGTTGGCGAAAGGGAGTTATCAAGTTCAGCCCTCGGGTGGCCCCCAAGGTAAGGCGTCGCCGAGTTACTCGCCGCGCGTGGCCCCCGCCAACGTGATTGCGGGTAAGACCACACATTTGGACTTCACCCTCGATACCAGTATCGAGCTCAAATTGACACTGGCCAAAACGGTGGTTGCGGCCAATGGTTACGAGGTGGTCAGCGGCACCATCACCACGACCCAATACGGTAAGCCCCTACCCGGCGTGAATGTACAACTCGAAGTCAAGCCCCACGGCAGTGCCATCCAGGCTGTGACTACCGGGGCGCTCGCCTCAGTGTGTTCCGCCGGTGGTTCGCGCGTGTGGCCCACCAGCACACTCAATCTGCCAGGCGGGTATCCAGTCACCGTGACGACCGACTCAACCGGTACTTATAAATTCACCGTGACCGTGGGAACGACACCAGGAACCTGGACGCTCGACGCATGGGCGTTCAATTCAACCGGAACCCTCTCAACGGACGTGAGCGCGGCGTCGGACACGAAGAGCATTGATTTCACCAGCAATGGTTCCAGTACTCTCGGCGGGTTCGTCAGAGAACTCAACACGGCGGCCAAAGCCACCGGTTTTTCGACGTTATTGGCGTCGGCGGCGAGTAGCGCGAACAATATGTGGACACTGCTCTCCCAGGTGACCAAGAATCATGCCAATGGCATCGACTTCGGTGGGCTGGTCTACAGTCTCGTCAATGCGAAGGACGGTCAGTCAATTTTGATCTTCCCCGAGAACCACCCACCGCTCATCAATAAGGCGGGGGTCATCATGCCAGGGCGACCAGGGAATTCCGCTGATCTCGTCTACGACCCGGCCGAATGGACCGGCGCGGGACTGCCATCGGGCGTGAGCAACGCTATTTCACTTCCCTCGGTGGCGTCGAAGGGCCTCCTTCCCGACCTGCCCACCCTCGCGCAGTTCGACGCCGGTCGGACGGTCCCGGGTTGGAAGAATGTCAAGGGCAATGAGATCACCCTGTTTTCGGCCAATTACGAGTTTGATGGTTGGGGGTACCCGGCTTCGACGGCCGGTGCGTGTTTCTAAGGGAGTGGCGAAGTTGCGGGACCGGTCTCTTCTCAGAGATCGAACTCGTACGGCGCCGTGCCCATGCTTCGGGGCGATCGCTCGTCAACGACTCTGAAGTTTCGTAGAGTTATTGGCGCAACGTCCGTAGCGCCACGACGAATGATGTCTTGGCACGAACGTCGGTCGTGCTGACCTACCATTTCAAGTTGTGAGTAGTGGTGAGTCTCGGCACGTGATCCCACGACTGCTAGCGGCCCTTTTCGCGCTTGCGCTCCCATTCGCGCTGTTGTCGTCGTGGGCGCTAGCCACCGTCTCGAGCAACGACCGGTGGGTCGCCACCCTGCATCCGCTCGCCCGCAACCAGGTGCTCACCAACTACATCGCCAACGAAGGTGCGGCAACCATTGTCCACGATCTCCAGGTCGAACAACGTATCGACAGAGCATTGCCCACGGCTGCGGGGATATTGGCGCCCACTCTCACCAATGCGCTACAACAGACGATTTCGTCAGCTCTCGCCACGGCGCTGGAGAGTCAGGCCTTTCAACGACTCTGGGACGACGAGAATCGGCTCACTCACGAAGCGGTGGTGGCGATCCTGGACGGTCGGACGCCTCGTGAGTTGTCGCGCGGACGATCAGTCGTCTTAGATGTCACGCCGATCGTTGTTAGCGCTCTCGACCAACTCAACGCCAGCCACGTGTCATTCCTCAAGCCTCTCGAACAACGACTGAGTAATCAGGGAACCTTTAGTCTCGCGATACTGGACGTGCGCGAGATACATCAGGCGCAGCTCTACTATCACCTGGCCACGTCGCTGTGGTGGCTCTTTCCACTGCTGAGCGTTCTGAGCGGTCTTGGTATTGTCGCCACGTCGCGCCCGCGTCGCTACGGATTTTTTCTTCTTGGAATGGTCACCGTTGCCAGTAGCCTCGTGGCCTACGCGTTGCTCTCGATTGGTGTCGCGACCGCCTCGACTAGGGCGCCCACGCCGACGAAGGTAACGTCAACGATCTTGAATACCGTCACCTCCTCGTTGGCCGCACGATTTCTTTGGGGGGCCGTCGTCGGCCCGATCCTCGTGGGACTGGGGTGGATCGTTGGACCATCTACTTCCGCCCGCGTCACTCGCCGCAACCTACGCCATACGCAGCACTGGATCGGGCGTGCCCTTCGATGGCGAACTTCAAATCCCGTGGTCGCCGATTGGCACCAATGGCTCACGACACACCGACGCCAACTCGCGCGCGACGTGCGGATCGCCGACGTCGTGGTTGCCGTGGGATCCTCGCTACTCCTATGGCGTGGCGTCGCCACACTGTGGCAATTGGTGATCCTGATCGTGCTCGTGGCGGGCTGGTACTGGCTGGCGGCGCGATTGCGTCGTACTTTGACGAGTGATTCCCGATAGGGGCCCTCATCGGTGAAATGCGAAGAGAAGCGAATCCGCGGGATCAAGGTCCGTCGTGCGACGTCGGCCGGTGCGGCGAGGTGGCGAGTCGCAAGTCCGACTAGCGGATCGGCGAACGCGTCCCGACACCGAACTGGAAATGGGTAGCGGTCTCGTAGAGCGTTACGTCAAGTCCCGCGAAGTGGCACTTCTCGACCAGCACTTCGGCGGCCCAGAAATTCTTGACGATGGAGAATTCTCGACCGTCATCAAGGCGGCGAATCATTATCTCGTGATCGGCCTGTGGCAGTACGTGATCGACCGCCGTGCTGGTGTGCTCTCTGCGGCCGTCGAGGAAGAAGACGGTGCCGCCGGGTGCGAGCATCGTGGCGACAGAGGTGAGAAAATTGTCGAGGCGAGCGACCGGCACGTGACTGATCCAGAAGCAAAAGATGACGGCGTCGTACACCTCCTCCGGACGCCACTCGAACAAGTCGGCCTCGATGAAGGTCACTCTCGCGGCCTCACTTCCGAGTTGGTCTCGATTGAGAGCTATCATCTCCGGGGACGCATCGACCGCGGTGAGTCGCGCGACACGAAGGCACAGTTCGCGGGTCCAGATTCCCGTGCCCGGCGCCAGTTCGAGGACATTCTTGTCATCCAGCGGCAGACCCCCGATGACTTGGCGGACCTCTCGCACCTCTGCGAACCAACGCCGATTGGCGTCGTTGCCGCGATCGTAGCGGCCTAGTCGCAAAAACCAATCGTCGTATTCGTTGGCGCGCTCACGGTAGTACTGGATTTGCTCGGAGAGTATGTCGTCGTCACCGTTCATCGCGACACATCGTACGCTGGCGTCTGTTCGTGCACCGCGCCCAGTGGGCGCCGTCTGGAAACCGCGCGGCTCACGTTGTCGTTGCGGGGCTAGGGCGTTCGTGCGGACCCGACAATCGCGGTCGCACGATCAGTTGGCGTTGTCGAAACGCTCCAAATTGAACCAGATCGCCTCGACCGGGACATCACCCACATTGGTCAGGCGATGAGGGCGCGTCGAGTCAAAGGAGATTGAGTCACCGGGATCAA
>VFSW01001215.1_pt1 | contig 39016 bp, 23 predicted proteins | sample 5358111 | NCBI WGS metagenome assembly VFSW01 (sample SAMN11554181, study PRJNA540505) | mine drainage metagenome | isolation source: sediment from site ElyBrook_90M | place: USA: Ely Copper Mine, Vershire, VT | collected 2017
CTGGCGCGCTACGACGCCGACGTGCAGATTGTGGGCGCCGAGCTTCATGCTTCGCCGCGCGCTCAGGCGCAGCGCAACTCCATCGAAATCGATTTGAACAGCCAACTCAAAAAGGTGCGCGTTCTTGCGGATCTGTCGCATCAGGTTTCGCAGATCACGGCGACAGGCTGGGATTACAACCAGGGGCAGCGTATCTCCGTCACCAGCCAGACCAGTTCTTTCGGTCCGGGATCGGGCATGAAAGGCAGCGATTGGCTGCAACAGGCGCTGGCGGCGCGCTCCGAACAGATGGGCCAGTTTTCGAATCTGAATACGCAGGAGGCGCAGGCCCTGGTGGATGCCGAATACGCGCAGCGCATGCGGACTTTTGTTGTGGCGCACGGAGTTTCGGAGGGCAATCCCAACCTGCGGGTGGGCACTTATCTGCAATTGGCCGGGCTGGGGCCGCGCTTCTCGAACACCTATTACACCACCGCGACAGTTCACCATTTCGACACCGAAAAAGGCTATGAAACCCGCTTTTGCGCCGAGTGCGCCTACCTGGGAGGCGGAGCATGAGCCGGCTTCTGCAGGAAGAGACATTGGCCATGCTGGGAGCGGGCGCGCTACTGGCCAAGGTGGTCAGCGTACAAGACCCCCACAACCGCAACCGGATACAGGTGCGCGTCTACAACGTGGACGGCATCAAAGACCAGGACGGCGCGGTGTGGGCGCGCGTGGTGGTGCCCTTTGCCGGCAACAACCGTGGCGCATTCTTCATCCCCGATGTCGGCGATGAAGTTCTGGTGGTGTATCTCTCCGGGGACTCGCGCTTCCCGGTGGTGCTGGGCGGGCTGTGGAATGGCCACGACACGGCGCCGGACGCGATTGGCGGCTCGGGGACCAGCGTGGATCGCTGGACCATCACCGGCAAGGCGGGAACCAAGATCGCGATCATTGAGGACTCGACCGGCCCGACGATACAGTTCACCACCCCCGGCCAACTGACCGGCAAGATGACTGACTCGGATGGTTCGATTGAGTTCAGCGACGCAAATCAGACCTCGGTGCGGATCGACAGCAGCGGGGTGACGGTGAACGCGCCGACCGCGCAGGTGCAGGTGACGGCGGCCAGCAGCATGAGCATTACCGCGCCGCAAGTGAGCGTGAACGCGGCCATGGCCACCTTCAGCGGCATTGTGCAATGCCAGGTGATGCAGGCCACGACGGTGGTTGCGGCTACATATACACCGGGAGCAGGCAACGTATGGTAAAGAACGAAATCCTGGTGCAGGGCGTGAACATGATCGGCGCGGAGCAGAACGCGCCGGTGATCCTGCAGATGCACGACGACGACTTTCCCGCGCGCTTCCTGCGCGATCTCGCCTCGCCATCGCTGCCTCCGATTTCGAGTGCCGCTGAAGTGATTCCACCCCCGTCTCCGCAGCCACCTTATCCGCTGCTTTATCAGCCAGTGCAGCGCATGCTGAATGTAGCCATGGTGGATCTGTGCTGCACGGGTTTGGGCAACCCGCGCATCGATCCGACGCGGGTGCTGTCGGCGGGGTTGGTGATCCGGCGCGTAGTGCGCAGCGCGGGCAGCCCGAGCGGCGCCACCTATGAGAATTACGGCACGCTCTCGGCCTGGATGCGCTTGCCGACCGGGCAATTCAAATGGGTTCAACTGACGCCTGGCCAGGAAGACTGCGATCCCGATCCGACGCAGCGCCCGCAGCTCAAATCCGGGCAGCCGGAGATTGACCAGCAACTGGCGGCGATGGCTCTGTCCGTGGCCAACACGGAGAGCGCCACGCCGGCCTTTGCCGCGCCCCCGGCCACCTGCGCGGCGCTGGGCAGAACAGTCTTTTACGCGATCATTCCCACGGCCAGCAGCGAGGTAAGCGACACGCCGCCGAAGTCGCCGCCGTTCATCAAAAAGTCGGACCTGCTCAACAGCCTGCCGGCGCTTTTGCGCAGCCGCGCCGGCGCTCCTAAACCGTGGCGCGGGACGCCCACGCCGGCTCCGCTAGTGGATTACCGCTGGATGTCGGACGAGTTTCTGAATGCGGTTTATCCACCGCGCACATCCAGCTCGACGCCGCCCACGCCGACGCCGAACCCGGATCTGGCGCACTTTCAGAATTTCACGACCGCGCTGCGGATGCTGCACACCGTCTTTGGCGCGTTCGATCTCACCACCCAGGGAAATCTCACCACCCAGGCACAGAAGATTCAGGATATTTTGAATAGGCGCCAGGTGACCTTCCCGAACGGCAAGACGGCCAAGATGGGCGATTTCTTTCAGTCGGCAAAGACGGCTCTGCTGGATTATGGAATCACGCAGAGTGTGTATCCCAGCGTGATGCCGCCGCCCGCAGCGAGCGCGCCGACCACGCTGCAAATGCCAAACACCTGGGATTCGCTGACCATCGACGATCAGACTCAGTTGCTGGACGCTCTGGTGGACGCTCTCACTCCACGTTCGCAAACCCTGTTGGCGCCGCAGGGACGCTTCATGGACGACACCCGCCACTACCAATTGCGCCTGTTCGTCCGCGTCAAGGGGGCGACGCCCTCCGGCACGCCGATCCTGGTCTGGAGCCAATACAGCGGCGGCTTCCCGAGCGCGCCCTGGCACGCGACCGGTGATCGCGTGCATCCTCCGATTCCGCTGCCCGACCCCACATCGAGTTTCGTAAAGAACGCCAAGCCCAACTGCAGTTTTCAGGTGCCCGGCAACTTGATGAGCGCCGTGCAGGGCACCACCCTTTCCGGCCTGATGAAGGGGGCGGGCGGCGGCGGCGGCCTCAGCCTGGGATGGATCTGCGGCTTCAACATTCCGCTCATCACCATCTGCGCGTTTTTTGTGCTGAGCATTTTTCTGAGCCTGCTGAACATCATTTTCTTCTGGCTTCCGTTCATCAAGATCTGCATTCCCTTTCCATCGCCATCTCCGAGCACACCAGACGAGGGCGCGCCATGATTCCTACCTACCAAGATCCGCTCGGCTGGCCGTTTCTTCCCGTGCCGCAAGGGGGCCAGCTTGTGTACCCGCCGCTGGAGCAAAGTGTGCGCGATTCCATTCGCGTGATTCTGATGACCTGCCCCGGCGAGCAGTTGATGCGTCCGCGCTACGGCGCGGGGCTGGAAAACTTTCTCGATGAAGGCAACTCCATCGCGCTCCGAAGCCAGATTCAGGCGGTGATTCTGCAGAGTCTTCAAAACTACGAAAACCGCATCACGGTGGATGCGGTGGATGTCGATCCGGTGGCGGGAGCGCCCGCCCAGGTTCAGGTTCAAATTCACTACCGTCTGCTGCGCACCAACGCAACCCGGCAGATCGGTTTAACCATGCAAGTGGGATGACATCATGCCCTTGATACCTCCAGCTCTCGATGATCGCTCCTACGACGATCTAGTCCAGGAGATGCTCGCCAACATTCCGGCGCACACGCCGGAGTGGACCAATCCGCAACCGGGCGATCCGGGGCGCACGCTGCTGGAACTGTTCGCCTGGCTGGCGGACACGATTCTCTATCGCGCCAACCTGATTCCGGAGCGGCAGCGGATCGCCTTTCTCAAGCTGCTGGGCCAGTCGATGCGCCCGGCCGCGGCGGCCACCGGCCTGCTCTCGCTCTCGCTCGATCCTTCTTCCGTGACGCCGGTGAGCATCGCGACCCAGGCCACGGTGAGCGGCGCGGTGAACTTTGAAACTTTGAGCGAAGTCGACATTCTGCCCATCACCGCGCAAGCCTACATCAAAGTTCGTCTGACGCCGGCGCAGCATGTGAAATCCATGCCGCTGCGGGCGGGCTTGAAGCAGATATACAATCTTTCCGAGCTGCCTATCGGCTACACCACCACGGCGGTCTTCGCCAACAACCTAGCCGACGCCAACGGCATCGACGTGGTGAACGGAACAACCGATTCGAGCCTGTGGCTGGCGATTTTGGTGGCCACGCCGGCCAGCTTGACTCCGGTGCTGAATGCGCTCGGCCAGAACGGCGAGCATATTCTGAACATTGGTTTCGTGCCGGCCCTCACGGTTCCCGGACTTTACTCCGATGTAGGTCCGGCAGCGGCAGTGCAGGCGACCTGGCAGATGAGCCAGCCGCCTCCGCCCGCGGGCCAACCCGTTGCCTACACTACGCTGAAGGTGCTGGGCGACACGACCCAGGGGCTGACCCAGCCGGGCGTTGTCCAATTAATGGTGCCGCCGAGCGGCCTCATCGGCGCGCCGCTCAACAACGTCCGCTCCGATCCGACGGCGGGCATGGGCATGAAGCCGCCGCGGATCGATGACGCATCCATCTCGGCGCGACTGCTGACCTGGGTGCGGCTCACCACGCAAAGCTCGCTGCAAGTCAGTTGGCTGGGCGCGAACGCGGTGCAGATCGATCAGCGCACCACTTATAACTCCATTGTGGTCGGGGTGAGCGACGGCAGCGCCAACCAGCAGTTTGCATTGCCCCAGGCTCAGATCGATCCGGCCACGTTTCTGCTGGAAGTGGACATGCCCGGCCTGGGCTTTCAACTCTGGCGGCAGGTGGACGATCTGGCCATTCTGCAGGGGCCGGCGCAGGCCTATGTGCTGGACCCGGAGGCCGGGACGGTCACCTTCGGCAATCAGTTGCAGGGGATGATCGTGCCCGCCGGCCGCCGTGTGCGCGTGCGCACCATGCGGGCCGGAGGAGGTTCCGCGGGCAATCTTCCCGCGTCTTCTCTGACCGCCATCCAGGCCTTCGACATGACCGGCGTGCAGGTGGCGCAAGCCATCACCGTGCAGCAGCCTATCGCGACCACCGGCGGCGCCGACCCGGAGACCCTGGAATCCGCGCAACAGCGCATTCCCTCGCTGCTGCAGAATCAGAGCCGCGCGGTCACCGCCGCCGACTACACCAATCTGGCGCAGAACGTTCCCGGCGCCAACGTGGCCCGGGCGGAAGTGATGCCGCTCTTCAAGCCGCAAACCAAGAACATCAATGTGCCCGGCGTGGTGTCGGTGATGATTATTCCCGGCAAGGAAGGCGTGATGAATCCCTGCCCGCGCGCCGACCGGCCCACGCTGGAGACGGTCTATGCGTATCTGAATCCCTGCCGGCCGGTGACGGCGGAGATGTACGTGATCGCCAGCGAATATGTGGGCCTGGGAATCGGCGTGGCCGTGCAAGTCAAGACCGGCTATCAGTTGCTTCAGGTCGCGCAGGCGGTAGAGATGGCGCTGCGCGGCTACCTGTGGCCGATCGCTCCGGGCGGAATGGACAACACCGGCTGGCCGCTGGGCCGCAATGTGCGCAACCTGGAATTGGAGGTCGTGGTCAGCCAGGTTCCCGGCGTGATTGAAGTGAACGGCCTGAACCTGTTCACGCCTCTGACTGCCGGCGGCTATCAGATGCTGACCGCCGATGCCAGCGGTTCGCCGGAGCTGGTGTTAGAGAGCTGGCAGTTGCCGGAAGTGCTGGATGTCATTGTGACTGCCGTCCCAGATGGTTCCAGCGGCATGAATGGATCGGGCGGCGCGGTAAATATGGCCCCGACCAGCCTGACGCCAGCCACTGAAACCGACAACACAGTCGCGGTGCCCATTGTGGCCTCGGTCTGCTGAGGGATTGACTATGGATTCGAACGGTCTGCGCTTTTGGATGCTGAGCCAGTTGAACGACTGGCTGCCGCCGTGGCGCGCCGTAACGGCCTATCTGCAAGGCCAGTCCGTCGTCGATCCCAATGGCAATATCCAGGTGGCGCAGGCGGCGGGCGTCACGGACGCAGCTCCGCCCGTGTGGAAGACCATGCTGAACCAGATTACGGCCGACGCCAGCGTGAGCTGGCTGAACTGCGGGCCCGTCTCCTGGCAGGCGAACACCGTTTACGCAGCGGGGCAATACATCCTCGATTCCAGCGGCGATCTGCAATGCGCGATTGCGGTTGCGGGCACGGCAACCAGCGGAGCCACGCAGCCCGTGTGGCCCTCGGCGCTGGGCCAGACGGTGGTGGACGGCAATGTGACATGGAGTTGCGCAGGACCGTCGCAGGCAGGGCTCTTCTATTGCAACCAGAACAACCGGCTGCAACTGCGCTCGGTGCGCACCGGAAGCCCGCCTGTGGAGGACTTCACCACCGCGACGGCGATGGTGGCGATTGCGCCGATGACTCTCGACCAGTACGGCAATTACGCGCGCTGGGACGCGTCGAGCGGCTTGGTAATGGCCGGGGGCAGCGGGACGAGCGACGCTCCAACGCCGAATGAAATTCCCATCTACGCGCCGGGGCAGCCCGATGTGACCGACCTGGCGATGGGCTACGACGGCGTGCTGTACGTTGCAGTGGGCGGCTCGCTGGTGATGATCGACCAGCGCGGCCGCTGGCCGAATTGCACGCTGACAGTGGCCGACTTCAACTTCTGGCGGCTGGCTGCGCTGCCCGAGGGCGGCGTGCTGGCGCTCGACCGCGGCAAGCCGCAACTGGGCAAAGTGAGCGGCCTGCCGCTCCAGACCGGACCAGTGGATACGCCCGATCCCGGCATTCTGCGCCCCTGCCAGGCGAATCCCGATCCGCCGCGGATTGTCGCGCGGTTTGCGCTGCCGGCAAGCGAGACGTATATTGCTCTGGCGCCCATGGACATGACCGCGCAACCGGCGCAGTTCGTTCTGCTTTCCTGGGGCGCGAACAACGCCGGCAATCAAGTCGCGAATATTCGCCTCTTCAATGAGACAACGCTCTCCGGTACATCGCTGCAACTGGGCGGGGTGCGGCTGCCGTATGCGATTGCGGGCCTTGGCAATCAGCAACTGGCGGTCTTTGCCACCAATTTGAACGAGGCGCTGATCTACGATCTCTCGGACGCGGGCGATACGCTGGTTCCGGCCGGGGAAACCTACATCACGGCCGCGAACAACGCGGGACCGTTCGTGCATGGGTTCAATCTGCCGCCCAACTACGCCAACGCGGCTGGGGCAACGCCATTGATGCTGCCGCTGCTGCCACTCTCGCTGAACAGCATGGCCGCTGCCGGCGCAACCAACCCGGCAGGGCCGGCGATCATCGACAGCGGCGCCTCGCAATGCGTCTGGCACCGCATGTTCATTGAGGCCATCGTACCTCCGCGCTGCGGGGCGATTCTCTGGCTCACCGCCTCTGACAGCCAAGCCGATCTGGTCAACCCCGCTTTCCCCTGGTATCCGCATATCCTCGGCGCCGCCGATACTTCATCGATTTCGGCGGCGATGCTGGCCGGCGCGCCCACCGCGGTGTGGCAGTCCATTCCGACCGAAGTCGCGTTTGCTCCCACGCTGCTCAAAGAAGATCCCATCGAGAACACGCAGGGACTCTTCATGGTGCTGGTGCAGCGGGCCAACACGGTGGTGCGCAACCTGAGCGGGCGCTATCTGGGGGTGCGCATCCAGCTCAACGGCGATGGGCTGAACACGCCGGAGATTGCCGGGATGCGGGTGTACGGTCCGCGCTTCTCCTATGTGCGGAAGTACCTGCCGGCGGTCTATCACGAAGCCAAGTTCTCGCCCGCGGCGGATACGGTGGGCGCAAGCACGCGCCACGATTTCCTGGAACGCTTCGTCGATATTTTCGAGTCGCAGTTTACGCGGATAGAAGACCGCGTGGCCAACGCCTATCTGCTCACCCGCCCGGAGAGCACACCCAATGATGCGCTGCCCTGGCTGGGCAGTTGGATCGGCATCGATCCGGACAATGATCCGCCTGGGTATCCGCCCGGCCGCAGCCGCGCCCGGCTGGAGGCGACCCCCAGCCTCTATCAATGGCGGGGAACCGCGAAGGGCGTGACGCAGGCGCTGGACGTGGCCACCAACGGCGCATGCAGCAGCGGCGCGATCATCGTCATCGAGGACTTCCGCCTGCGCCACATCTTTGCGACCATTCTGGGCGCGGATCTTTCCATCCAGAACGATCCGCTGCTGCCCGGCTACTCCGGCAGCAGCAACTCCATCGTGGGCGACGCGCTTTTCCTCGGCGACCCCGGCGTGCAGGCCGAGCTGCAGGCGCTCTATGCCACCGATCTGAATATCGCCGGAAGCGCGCAGGCTGTTCAGAAGTTCTACGACAAGCTGGCGCATCGCATGACCGTCTTTGTCCACAACCAGGTGGTGGACGTGAACCTGAAGCTGGTGCAGCGCATTGTGGAGGCGGAAAAGCCGGCGCATGTGCAGGCGTTTGTCCGCGTGGCCACCCAGCCATTCATGATCGGGCTGGCTTCGCTGCTGGGAGTCAACACTTACCTCGGCCCCGAGCCGCCGCGCAATGAGGTCACGGTCGGGGTCAGCGAAGTGGGCCGCTACGACGTGGTCACCGAAATGCCGAGCCTGGACCCGCGCATGAACAACGGCTGGGACACGGCGGAATACGCGCGGCCCATTGCCAGAATCCTTGCTCCAACCGCGGTCAAGCCCGGCGGCTCCATCGTCCTGGACGGCGGGGCTTCAACCGCCCCGGCGGGTACAACCATCACCCAGTATCTCTGGACCCTGGTGCAGCCCACAAGCTGACGCCACGTTCCCACACGGAGAATAACCATGGCCGATTCGACAGTACCACCCATTGAAAGCACGACTGCCGTCGAGAAGTTGGTGACGGCGCCGGTCCTCGCCGCGCCCATCACACCCATCGCCCCGATCACACCCATCAAGCTGCCCATCCCCCCCGTAGCCGGCGGCGCTGCAACCACCCCGGTGGCGCTGGCGTCCTCAAGCCCCAGCACCAGCACCACCGCGCGCATATCCACCGTTTCGGTCACCGGTCCAGGAGTTACCGGATCGGTCCGCTTCTCTCTGATTGTGACCGACAACCTGGGGGTGAAAAGCGAGGCCGCTTACGCCATAGTGACCATTCAGAGCCCGCCGGTGGCTAACCTGACGGCTACTCCATCGCCGGTTGCCGAAGGCGGCGCCATCACGCTTTCGGGAGCGAACTCGACATCGTCCGGCACCATCACGAACTACACATTTTCGCTTGCGCCGGCAACTTAAATAGCTGCGTCCGGCTCGCGCGACAACTTCGACAAGCAAGCAACAAGAACACAAGAGAGATCACCATGGCGACAATGACAACAGCGGCAACGCTCACCGATAACCTGAATCCGCCGCCCGCGCCCCTGCGTGTTTACTACTCGCTGGGACGCATGCTGGGCGTGGAAGATTTTCAGGCCGACCAGGATTACCATCGCGGCTGTCTGGCCCGCGCGCTGCTGCAACTGTGCGGCACGGGCACGGTGGCTGGGCTGAACGTCAGCATTCCCCAGGTCTGGCAGCCGAACACGTACTATCCGGCGTGGGCTTTCGTCTACGACGCGGCGCAGAACGTGCAGGTGAATACCGGCGTGGCGGGCAGCAGCGGGAGCGGCGCGACGCCGTTCGTCTTTGCCGCCGCTATCGGCGGCAAGGTGGACGACGCCAACGGCCTGGTGTGGACCAACCAAGGGCCTATCAACGCCAACGGATGGCGGCCCAATGCGCCGTTCACGGTTCCTTCGGCCATAGTGGACGGCAACAGCAATGTGCAAATCCTCAACGGCGGCGTCACTTTCACGGCAGGACCGCTCCAGCCAGTGTGGAGCACGGCCATCGGCAGCACGTCGCTGGATGGCCTCCCGCAGATTCCCGCATGGACCTGCGTCGGCCCCTCGCAACTGGAAGTCGAGGTGACCGCAGGGATGGCCGTAGACCGGGTGGGGCGCATGATCGAGTCGGCGAACACGGTGTGCATTCGCATTCAAAACTGGCTGGCCAATCAGACCATCTCCGACCTGAACAGCGCAGTGCACTCCGGCAACATCGTGGTAGATGTCTTCGCCACTTTCGCCCCCTGCACCCAGGGCGTGACGCCATGCTTTGCCACGCAAGACGACTACGACGCCACGGACGCATTTTCTCCCAACCGGACGCTGGACTCCTTCGCCATGCAACTGGTGCTGCGCACCGATGCCGTCGACCCCAAGCTGCCGCAGGACCCGTGGCTTCCCGCCGGAACGGTTCCCACGGGAGCGGTGACGGCGGCGATCACGCAGAGCCTGAAGGAGAGCATCCTCTCCGTGAACGCGGGCCCCGCGGCCAATGCGCCCTTCGCCGCCAACGGCCTCGCTCCAGCCGAGATTCCTCCAGGTCTGGACCCCAGTTCGGTCTTTTTGGCGCGCATTAAAATTCCCGCTACGGCAGGCACATCCGGCGAGCCGCCGAACTACAACCTGAACACCATTACGATCGACAATCTCTCGCGGCTCTTTCTCTATCCGGCGGCGCTCGTGGCCCGCTCGATCGGCCTCATCTCGGGAACGGAATCCTAAAGGAAATACCAGGAGCCAGTCATGGTCAACTACACGCAAGGCGATACCCGCATCACCCTTTCGCAGGCCGAAGTGACGGCCGGGCAGAGCAATGGCTGGCTGGCGATCGACAGCCAGCGCACACGCCCTTACTGGTTTGACGGACGCTTTCTGACGGCCTCCGACTTGCAGCGCGAGCAGGACTACTTCTTGCAGCGCCAGGCAGACCTGGGCCAGGCGGCTGGATTCGGCGTCATTCACGGCATGATGGTGGACACGCTGCCAGCCAACAACCCCAGCGCGAATGCCGATACGGTCATCATTCGCGCCGGACAAGGCCTGACGCCGGCCGGAGAACTGGTGCTGCTGCCCAGTGACATTACGATCCGCCTCTCCGACCTGCCCGAGGAGCAGAACCTCGACGCGCAGTTCAACCTGTCGTCGATTCCCAACACGCCGGCGCGCACACGCAGCGGGGCCTACGTGCTGGCGCTGCGCCCGGTGGAGTTCACGGCCAATCCCATTGCCTCTTACCCCACCAGCATTCAAGGCACGCGCACCACGCATGACGGCGACATTGTGGAGGCCACGGCGATCTCGCTGGTTCCCTATCCCAGCCCCATCAGTTGGACGCGAGGCAGCATGCAGGATGCGGCGCAGTTGCGCGCGGCCCTGGCGCGGCAGATCTTTTTGAACGCCAACCCCAGCCAGCTCTCCGACGCGCTGTTGCCGCTGGCCATGATCTACCTGCAACGCGGCGTGATCGTGTGGGTCGATCCGTATCTGGTGCGGCGCGACAGCGGCCCGGAGTACAGCGGCCTGCGCCTGGGCCTCACCGATCCAGCCACCCAGAAGGCCTTCCTGATGCAGTACGACTCCCAATTGCAGGAGACGGTTGCGACGCGCACCACCTCCGGCGCATCGGCCAGCTTTGCGGCGACGGATTTCTTCCAGGCGCTGCCGCCCGCCGGACGCTTTCCCTTGGCCAGCCTGGGCATCAGCACGCAGTCCACCTCGCAGACCTTTACCCAGGCCTTTTTTCCGCAGCAGATCGACATTCGCCTGAGCATTATTCCGGTTGATGAAATCGCCGCGCTGGTTGCGGACAGCATGGCGCTGCCGCCCATCGATCTGACGCTTCCGGCCAGCGCCTATGCGAACCTGTCGGTCTTTGCCTTGATTCCGGTACCACGCAATGGATTTACGGCGCTAAAAAATAGCCTGCCGGCACTTGCGCCCAACCCCACGGTTCCGCAGATTCTCAGCTTCCGGACGCCCTCCGCCCTGCTCAGCCTCTATCAGGGCGCGGTAGCCATCACCCAGCCCACGCAAATCCAGAACTCGGCTTGGGTGAAGGCCATCGGAAATCAGACTTATGGTTTCTACATTCGCAACCGCAGTTCGCCTGCGTATGTGAGTTTTGCCACCGGCATCAATTCTTAGGATCTGCAACACGCTAACCGGGAGAAACCGTTATGCCCGCGACACCCATTACCGATCCCGCAACCGGCGAATCGCTGGTTGGGACTGAACCACAACTGCTGCAGCAGGTCGATCCTGGCTGGTGGCGTCAGCGGCTGAATCTGTACACCGGACGCGCCCTCACCAAGCCAGCGCTGAACAGCGAGCAATACTACCGCGGCGGGCTACTGGCCACGCTGGGCCAGGCGGTCACGCCCGGCACGGTCAGCGGCCTGGCGTTGACCATGGACACCAGCGGCGCAGACCCTCTGCTGTCCATCAGCCCCGGCTACGGCATTACCGCCAATGGCGAGGACGTGGTGCTGCGCAGCACACTGAAAGCCGGTTTGAGCACGCTGACCGTCATCGATCTGCTGACCGGAGACAAACTGTACGACAGCTTCCATCAGTCGGTTGGCGATCCCACCAACTCCACCTATGCCGGCATCCTGCTGCTGCAGCCGGTGATTGCGCAAGTAAGCGGCAAGCAGTTGGACACCGGAAGCGGACCCATCGAGGTCAGCGGCAACCTGGGCGCTTCGTGCAGCCAGGACCCCGCCGAATACGCCTTCGAGGACTGGCAGATCGCCGACGCCGTGCGCCTTGTCTATCTGCCCTGGCCTGACGGCATTCCCGCTCTGCCGCTGCCGCCCGTGGCGCCTGTGGCGACGTGGAGAAACCGGCTGGCTTATGCGATCTTCGAGGCCGAAGCGCTGCTCGGCCCGGACGACCAACTGCCCTGGGCCATGCTCGGGCTGCCGGTTGCGCTCATCGCCTTCGATCCCGGCATTGGCTGGAAGGCCGACACCCCCTATACAGTCGGGGAACTGATTACGGACACCAACAGCAACCAGCAACTGGTGCAGACCGCCGGGACCTCGGGCGGTTTGGAACCGGCCCACTGGAGCACTGTCTACCGCGGCCTCACCACCGACGGCAGCGCGACCTGGATCAACAGCGGCCTGGCCTGGAAGCCGCTCTTTGTCGATTGCTCGGCAGTGGTGCGCGCGGGCGGATTGCCGCGCAGCCGCTTCGTTCTTCCGGCGCAGCCCGCGCCACTTTTGCTGTGGAGGTCGCTGACCGATTTCGTGGTCAACGACTTCATCATCGACCCCAACGGCAATGTGCAACAGGCGCAAACCGTGGGCAAGTCGGCTGATTTACCGCCGCAATGGAAGACTGTTTTCGGCCAGACCACGACGGATGGAACCGTGACCTGGATCAACAACGGTCCGGCAAGCTGGCAGCCGAATACAGCCTTCACCGCAGGACAGTTTCTCTACGACGGCAACGGCAATATGCAGCACGTGCAGACGGCTGGCGTCTCCGGCGGCGCCGAACCTGACTGGAACGGCGTCTATCTGCCCACCACCGACGGCACCGTGACCTGGATCAACAACGGCTCGGGAAATCCTCCCATCATCCAGCCGGGGCTGGCCCAGGCCCGCATCAATCAGCTCTCCGAGCAGCTCAGCCAGACCATGGCCGTACAGCAGTCGTTCAACAACCTGGCCGACATCTTCTCAACGCTCCCACCCAGCGGCATTCTTCCCGTTGCCGCATTGGACTTCGACAACCACACCGCGCCGTGGTTCCCGCGCAACTGGTCCATCTCCGCGGCTCCTGTGCATCTGGAAGAGTTGGAAACCGTGCTCGAAACCGGCATGTTGCTGGACTTGATCCCGGCCCAACGCTTACTGCAAGAAAACCGGGTCGCGGACATTATGGAGCCGGTCGAGGTGCTGGTCCCGCTTCCGGATGCGGTCTACGATCCCGACATTCTGGTCGCGGAAACAGTTGCGCCCATCTTCACCCAGGAATTCGACCGGGCCACCGATGCGCGCAACCTCACCTTGCAGCAGTTGAAGACCGTCGAACTGGAGACCAACACGCTGTTCTCCTCGGCCGGGCCCAACGTTCCCGTGAACCCGAACCTGATCGACACCGACGCCGGCCTGACCGCGGGCGAACTGGCTGGGCGCAATGCGCCTCCGCCGTACACTCCAGCCGCGACGGAGACCTTCGGGACCGTGCTGCAATCCACCTGGCAGGCATCAAGCGCCTATACTGCCGGGCAGTTTGTGATCGACGGCAACGGCGCCATCCAGGTGGCGATGACCGCCGGCACCACAGGGACCACGGCTCCGGTGTGGAGCACCACAATTGCAGACACCACATCCGACGGCACGACGACCCCGGTGACCTGGATGAACAACGGTCCCTGGAGCTGGCAGCCGAACACCGCGTACGTCAAGGCGCAATTTGTCGTGGACCCCAGAGGCTATCTGCAAACCGTCACAGCCGCGGGCACCTCCGCTGCCGCCACGCCCAACTGGCTGCAGCCGGAAAAACAGGGTGGGATCACGCCGGACGGCATTCTCTGGCAGAATGGCGGCAAGGCGTTTTGGGAGACGGATTATCTTTACTCCGTAGGCCAACTGGTGCTGGATGCGCGTGGCAATGTGCAAATGGTGCAGACCGGCGGCATCTCCGGCGACAACGTGCCCCAATGGAACCCGACCGCCGGACAGACCACGCAAGACAGCGGCGTGGCCTGGCAGAACCTCGGCCACTTCGCGTGGCAGGCCAACACCTTCTACTCCGCGGGTCAGGCCATCCTGGACGCTGCTGGATTCATTCAAGTGGCAACCATTGGCGGCACCTCGGGCGCGACCCCGCCGGAATGGATCGACACTGAGAACAGCATTACCGTGGATGCCGCCGTGAGCTGGACCAACGGCGGGCCGATAATCTGGCAGGCGGGCGTCGAGTACGCAGCCGGCCAGATCATCATCGACGGGAACGGCAACCTGCAATGCGCTGAGATTCTGGATGCCGGCGGCAACCCGGAGGTCGTCGGGACAAAAGGCAAATCGGGCGCGAAGACTCCAGGCTGGAACACCACACCGACCGGAACCACCACCGACGGCGCGATCACCTGGGTCGTCCTTGCATACTATTCCAAGGACCTGTTGCAACTTCAATCCGTGGCCAGTCAGGCTCCTTATACGAAAACTTTTCAGGATTCCAGCAACAATTCCTACACCATCTCGCTGCTCAACCAGAACGACCTGAATAATCTGGAGACGAACGGCCTGCAGGCTCTGATTACCAGCCTCAGCGCCAGAGTCGCGCAGGCCAACGATCTGCTGGACACCGCCTTTTTAACGGCGCAGACGGACATCTACCGCTTCCGGCAAAATGTGCTGGGGGCCACCGCCGCCACCACGCTGGCCACCTCGCCGGTGCTGGCGAATATCGCCACGGGCGAGACCGCCGCGGCCACCTCCGAGAACTTGCGGGCTTACATCAACACGCTCCAGCCGCCACCCAGCAACGTCACACCCAACTTCACCCCCTCCCCGCCGGTCTACAACATCAATCCCATCCTGCATATCATCACCGATCCGGTAGTGCTGAACAATACAGCCTTTCAGTCCAAGGCCGCGGCCACGCGCATGGATATGATCCGCAAGCAGGCGGTCGGTTCGGCGATGAACGAAGTCTCCACCGCCGCGCCGCAGGCGACTTCGGAGGTATCGGACTACACCTCCGCATACCGGAATTTATTGCAGTCGGAATCGGCATTGGGGCACGCGTTTTCCAAAGCGGCGACTGCCGGCCCGACGGAAATCGTTTTTCCGGGAAAGAATGTCGCCGCCAACACTGCGGACATCACCAACCAATCACCGATCATTGGCGCGCAGTTGAACATTCGCACCCTCACCATTGCCGAACGGTTGCAGCAGTCTCCGTCGCAGGAGGCGATGTTCTACGGGATCGCCAATCGCCTCAGCTTTCTACAAGTGCTGGAGACGCTGGAGACGGACCTCAACCTGGTGGCCGACGATCTGCCCATCCTGGTGGATGCCGCGCAGACCGGCAATCCGCCCTCTCCGGCCGCCGTTAAAGTGCCGCCGTACACCTTCTCCGAGTGGCTGGGAACAAATACGAAGCTGGGCACAACCTATCCCAACAATCAGGCGGCCATCACCACGCAGATTCAGTCGCCCTACCTGATTGCGGATTCCTCCGAGGCCACGCTGTTCTCTGTGGGTGTGCGGGTGGTGGAACAGCACACCATGCTGTTGCGCGCGCTGGAGGCCCGGGTGCAACTGTACGCTGACTTCGTCACTCTGTGCACCAACGCGCTCAACAGCATTCAGGGCAACCTCCAGCAGGCGCAGGTCTACACCACGCAGTTGTGGAACAATCTGCTGCAACAGCGCCAGGACGTGGCCTTCACCAGCGCCCTGCTCAGCGATGAAACCCAGCGGGTGCAGTCGGTCAATGCACAACGCCGGCAGGTGCTGGCCACCTCCGTGCAACTGATCGCCTACACCCGCGCGCGCACCCTGGACGCGATCGACACAACTCCCAGCCGGCAATTGGTTCCGGCCAATGTCACCAACCCGGTGCCGGCGTGCTTGCAGCAATCGGTCGCGATTCCGCCCGAGCTGCGGGAGATCGTGGGACAACTGCGCGAGGCGCCGGTCAACTGGCTGCCTGCCGCCGCTTCGCAGCTCAACAATCTGGAACGCCCGATTCTGCTGCAGCAACTGGCCCTGAGCACGCAGACGCGCGCTGTCCAGATGCTGCAGATTCCGCTGCTGCCTTCCTCGGCAGTCGGAGAAACCGGTGTGTACGCCTCCACTATCGCCAGCGTCTACAGCAACAACCAGCAGGTCTTCCGCAATTACCAAACGCAACGCACCGCCATACAGCCGGCCGCGCTCAACTATCTAAGCTGGAAACTTCAGGTCGCCTACGCGCAAAATATCGTCGCCATCAACGACCTGATCTCCGCCGACTCCGTGCATACGGAGATCAGCAACACCATTGCGCGGATGATCCAGCAGATTTCGAGCGTCGCCACATGCCTGTACACGCGCGTCAGCATTGCCTTGCCCATCAATCGCCTGACGTGGGCCGAATACCTGCGCGGCGTCGGGCTTTCCGTGCAGTTGCGGAGCCTGGCAATCCTGCCGGGATGGAACCAGCTCTCCTATTCCGATCGCCAGCAGATGCAAATGCTGGTGGATTGGCTTTTCCTGCAGATCGACAATACCAATTCCGCGGCCATGTCCTTCATGAGCGACGTGGTGCGCACGGCAATTCTGCTGGCCAGCGACGTTCCCATCGACAACATCGTATCCGGCAGCGTGATCGCCCGCACCCAGCCGGCGCTGGGCGGCATCGTCTCGCTCAGCTTGCCGTCGGATCGCATCTCCGCCGGCATGTTCGTGAACCTCTACTCCGGCGCAACGCTGGCGGCACGGGCCGTGGTCAGCGACCTGGACAGCAGCACGGTGAGCGCCACGGTAACCGACGTCTTCACCCCCGGAACCTATCTCGAAACCACCGACACCGCTCATTTCACCACCCTCACGCCGCAGGCCGTGGCGCTGCGGCCTTTGTTCATGCTGAGCTGAATGTATGGAATCCATCCTCACTTCACAAATCGGCGCTCCACAAACCGGCAGGCTCGACCGTCACGTGCGGCGGAGCTATCTGCGCATCGGCGAAGACGCATCGCGGCATCGCATCGCCTATACGCTCGAAGAGGCGCTGCGCCTGGCCAGTCTTCCCGGCGAAGAGGAGGGACGCATCTACTGCTTTCGCCGCGTCACGCTCTCCGGAGTCCCGGCCGGGGCCATGCGCAGAATCTGGGTGGACCGGGTGCAGCAGACCCTGGGCGCACTGGCGGCGCAGGCCGTGCATGGATCAAGTCCCCAGGCGGGCGGAGCCGATGCCATCTACTTCAACAATCTGGAAGAGGCGCTGGAAACGCTGCTGCGCAATACTCTGCGCTCGCGAAGCAACACCCTGTACTCACCAAACGGAGTGGAGGTGACAAAGCCGGAATGGTTTTCTTCTTCCCTGTTGGGCGTTGCCGAGGGTGCGAGTCCGAGCGCGCACATTGCGGCGATTGTGGACCGGCTCTGCCCGCCGTCAATTGCGCCGGGCGCTGCGGCGGCTCTCCTGTTCGCGGCGCTGGGTGGCGCGGACCCCGCCATTCTGCTCTCCGCGCTCCCTTCTGCGACCATCCGCGAATGGGTCCGTGCAATGGAGGCGTCGAAGAATGCCGCTGAAGACGCGCGCCCCATGGAACTTCCCGAGCAAATGAAAATCACACTGCGGCGGGCTGCGGCGCAGTTCGGATGGAAGGACCCCGCGGTCGTCTGGCTGGCCACGCAGGCTGTCGTTTGCCTTTCGCCGAGCGCATGGAGTGCAGGCACGGCGGTGAAGCGGGCAAGAGCCACCCTCCGCCGGCTGGAGGAGGAACAGCGCATTGCGCCGCCGGAGCCCATTCCCGTCCCGCGGCGGGCGGCGACTGCGCACGCGCTGGTCTTCGATGATGAGCAACAGAGCGGCGCGGAACTGAGTCCTCCCTCCGAGACGAGCGCAGTCGAGCCAGCGCCGCAAAATAACGAGCCTTCACAGCAAGCCGAGACGATGCGCTCCAGCCCGCACCAGCCGATTGCCGAATCTTTCTCTCCTGATTCTTTTTCCGCCGTTCAGGATGCGTCTGTGGGAGCTGCGCCGCGCAAAGTTTCGTTCACTGGCGAAGAAGAAGAAAAAGAAGAAGAAGAAGCCGTCTGCATCCCCGCCACGCCCCCGCTGCTGGGCGAAACCACACAGTTCGCCGGGCTGTATTTTCTGCTCAACGCGCTCAGCCGCTCGGGCATCGCCGCTGCTCTCGATGCCTGCCCCGCGCTGGCCGAGGCCGGACTCGCCACCCACATCATGAAACAGCTTGCCACCATTGCCGGGGTCCCTGAAAGCGATCCGATTCTTCTCTGCCTGCATCCGCTGCAAGCGGAATTCACTCTCACCGCCGAGATTCTCGCGGAACTTCCCAGCCTGCCCAAAGCCTGGCCGGATGGATTTACCATATCGCCCAGCTTCGGCTTGGGCAGCGGTTTGGACAGCGCCTATTTTCTGCGCGTCTGGGTGCTGGCCGTGCGGCGCTGGTGCTGGCGCAACGGGCGATTGACAGCGCGCGAAGTGGTCGGGCGCAGCGGCCGGGTCTGGCTCACCCGCACCGACCTCGATGTCACGCTGCCGCTCGCCGCGGCCGACATTCGCATCCGTCGCATCGGGCTGGACATCGACCCAGGATGGCTGCCCTGGCTGGGAGAATTCGGATGCGTAGTGCGCTTCCACTATCAGGATCGGGAAGCGGAGGGGCACGAATGTTGAATCTGGCCACGGACAACACCGCCAAGGAGCGACCGGATGCTTTCGCATTTGCCCTGACCGGGCTTTCCCGGCTGGCGAGCAGTTGCGAGAGCCTGGACAAAGGCATTCAGGAGCGACTGCAATCCATTGCCGCGCGCTGCATTCGCGGCAAAAAAACCTTGTCCGCGGCCTTTCAGGACTACATGCGCCGTCCCGGCGAATCCGACGCGCCGCTGGCCGAAATCGCGGATCGCTTCAGCCTCGACCCGGTGGAGGTGCTGGCCATTCGTTTGGCCATTGCCGCGGAACATGATTTGCTCACCGGCCACTTGCTGTCGCAGTTGCAGCAGCCGCTGGCGCAGACCCGTCCCACCATCGGCCTGATGGCACAGGCGTATGCGCCGGAGCAGCTCCACCACGCGGTCCATGTTCTGGGCCAGGGCAATGCCGTGCAGTGCGGCCTGCTGCAACTCTGCGGAGACGATAATCCTCTGCCGGAGCGGCAAATGCGCATCCCCCTGCCTACGGCTCTCGCCCTGCAACGCAAGCCAAGTTCCTGGCCGGGAACTTCACCGATCACCTTCGACCAGTACCCGATTCCGCTGGGCAAGACAGCGGATGCGCAGGCGGCGGCGCTGGCCAAACGGCTGCATACCTTCAAGGGCGCGACTCCGGCTCTGGTCATTCGCAGCGGAGACGCGATGGAAGCGCGCGCCGCGGCAGCCCTGGTCTGCGCGCACCGCGCCGCGCGGGCCATCCTCATCCACACCGACCAGGTGGCCGGCATGGCGCCCTGGCTGGTTCTGAACGGATTGATTCCAGTGCTGGCGCAATGGCTGATGCCGGGGGAACGCAAGAGCCTTCCAGTGGTTCCCGGGTTTTCCGGCCCCATTGTTCTGCTCACCGGCCCGGAAGGAGAGTTCGAGTCCGATGATCGCGCCGTGCTCGACTGGCGCTTGGAAGTTCCCTGCGCACAGGAACGCTGCGAGCTGTGGACCGCGGCCATTGGCGATCCCGTTGTGGCCAATCGTCTGGCCGCCGAACATCGCCACGCCGCCGGACGCATCGCCGCGCTGGCGGCAAAGGCCCGCGAGGATCGCGAAGCCCGCGAAAATCACGGCGCGAAAGCTGCGCTTACCTACGCCGACATTCGCGCCGTCTCGCGGCGGGGCGATTCAACCGGCCTGGAAGCGCTGGCCGAGCTGATCCGGGATGAGGTCGGCGATGAATCCCTGGTGGTCAACGCAGCGCTGCATCATGAACTGGAATCGCTGGTCACCCGGTGCCGCGGCCGTGAACAGTTTGCGCACACCCTCGGACCCTCGATTCAGGCGCGCTACCGACCCTCGGTGCGCGCTCTCTTTGTCGGCCCCTCGGGCACAGGAAAAACTCTGGCCGTGGGCTGGCTGGCCACGCGCCTGGGCATTCCGCTGTTTCGCGTGGATCTGTCGGCCATCACTTCCAAGTACATCGGCGAGACCGAAAAGAATCTCAGCCAATTGCTGGCCCGCGCCGAGCAGAACGAAGTCCTGCTGCTGTTTGACGAAGCCGACTCGCTCTTCGGCAAGCGCACCGACATTCACGAAGCCAACGACCGCTTTGCCAACGCGCAGACCAACTACCTGTTGCAGCGCATGGAAAGCTACGACGGCATCACCATCCTGACCAGCAACGGGCGCAGCCGCTTTGACGACGCGTTCAGCCGCCGCTTTGACGCCATTTTGTCCTTCCCGCTGCCCAGCCCAGAAGACCGGCGCGCTCTGTGGCTGGCGCATCTGGGCGCGGGGCACGGCGTCAACGCCGGGCAATTGAATCTGCTTTCGGCAGTTGCCGAACTGACCGGCGGGCAAATCCGCAACGCCGTTCTCCGCGCCGCCGTGGACGCCGCAGAGAACGGAAAAAGCATCTTGTATCGCCATCTTCTGACCGGAGTCGCGAGTGAGTACCGAAAACTGAGCCGGCAACTGCCCAATGAACTCAAGCAGGCACAAGCCGCCGCCGAATTGACGCACTAACCCCGAGGGGCAACGCACGGCCATGCCAGCTTCCGCCACTGTCGCCTCCAAATCCGCCGCCCCCCAGCCACGCGCCGCGCTTGCCGGCCGTGCTCCCGCCAAAGCTGCGCCAGGCCCACAGGCGGTAGCCGCCAAATTGCCCGCGCGTACTGCCGCGCCCACTCTGCCAGCCTTTGCACGGTCTGCTCTGGCGCCGGCGCGGCCCAGCGCCGCGGCCTCGCCCGTCAGCAAGATTGCCGCTCCCGCGCTGTTGCCGGTGAGCAAGGCTGCCCCGCCGGCACCTGCGCCTTCGCACGTACATAAAATTGTCATGCCTGCCGCAACGCCGTCGCACGTAGACAAGATTGCCCCGCCGGCCCACGAGGCCGCGCGCGCAGACACGATCGCCGCGCCTGCTCCAGTTTCTCGCCATCAGCCGGCGACGCACGCCGCAATGCCCAAGCCGCGGCCCAAACTAGCTCCGCTGGCCCCCGCAAAAGCCGTGAGCACAAGCGGCGGACAACCGCTGGCCCCGCACATTCAGGAGGCCATTCAGAACAGCTTGCTGGTGGATCTCAGCTCGGTGCGTCTGCACGCCAGCACCGCCGCCGAACGCAAGGCCCAGTCGCTCTCCGCGCGCGCCTTCACCTTCGGCAACGACATCTTCCTCGGCAGAGGCGAGCACCCCACCGATCTCACCCTCATCTCCCATGAAGCGGCGCACGTCATTCAACAGCAATCCGCGCCCGCTCTTCAGGCCTGGTCCGGCGACCGCAGCGACCGCTACGAGCGCGAGGCCGACCATGCCGCATCCGCGGTCAGTCGCGGCGAATCATTCTCCGTGCGGGAGCGCGTAGACTCGCCGCGTGTGCAGCGGCTGGGCATCAGCGATGCGCTGGATTACTTTGCCAACGCCGCCAACAACATTCCCGGCTTCCGCATGTTCACCATCGTGCTCGGCGTCAACCCCATCAACATGCAGCACGTCGAGCGCAACCCCGCCAACGTCCTGCGCGCCATCGTCGAGTTCATTCCCGGCGGGGCGCTGATTACCCAGGTGCTGGACAAGTACGGAGTCCTGGACAAGGTCGGCAACTGGGTTCAGCAGCAGCTCGACACGCTGGGCATGGTCGGCAGCTCCATCAAGAAGGCCGTCATGGACTTCCTCGACTCCCTGAGCTGGACCGACATCTTCCACCTCGGCGACGTCTGGGACCGCGCCAAGCGCATCTTCACCGAGCCCATCGATCGCATCAAAAACTTTGTCGTGGGCTTTGCCGAGGGCATCTGGAAGTTTGTCCGCGATGCCGTTCTCAAGCCCATCGCCGCTCTCGCCGCCAAAACCTCCGGATGGCCCCTGCTGACCGCAGTGCTGGGTAAAAACCCCATCACCGGCGAAGCCGTGCCGCGCAATGCGGATACGCTCATCGGCGGCTTCATGACTCTCATCCACGAAGAAGAGATCTGGAACAACCTGAAAAAGGCCAACGCGGTTTCTCGCGCCTGGGCGTGGTTCCAGGGCACTCTCGCCGGGCTGATGGGATTCGTGACCCAGATTCCCGCGCTCTTCAAGCAGGCGCTCAAATCCCTGCAATGGTCGGACGTGCTCGATCTGCCCGGCGGATTCATGAAGGTGGCCACCGTCTTCGGCGCCTTCCTCGGCAAGTTCATCAGTTGGGCCGGCGACAAGATATGGAACCTGCTCCAGATCATCTTTGAAGTGGTGGCTCCGGCCGTCATGCCCTACCTGAAGAAGGTCGGCGCGGCATTCAAGAGCATCCTCAAAAACCCCATTGGATTTGTGCGCAATCTGGTGGCCGCCGCCAAACTCGGCTTCGTGAACTTCGGCGCGCACTTCCTCACTCATCTCAAAGCGGGGCTGATCGACTGGCTGACCGGATCGCTGCCCGGCGTCTACATTCCGAAAGCAATGTCACTGGTTGAATTCGGAAAGTTTGCGCTGAGCGTGCTGGGCATCAGTTGGGCGCAGATTCGCGCCAAGCTCGTCACGGCGCTGGGGGCGAACGGCGAAACCATCATGAAGGGGCTGGAGACCACCTTCGATGTGGTCGTCGCATTGGTCAGGGGCGGACCGGCGGCAGCGTGGGAGCTGATCAAGGACAAGCTCACCAACCTCAAGGACATGGTGATCGACGGCATCACCGGCTTCGTCATGAACACCATTGTCACGAAAGCCATCCCCAAGCTCATCTCGATGTTCATTCCCGGCGCGGGATTCATCTCGGCCATCGTCTCCATCTACGACACGATCATGGTCTTCGTGCAGAAGCTGGCCAAGATCGCCGCGGCGGTCAAGGCCTTCGTAGACTCCATCGTCGCCATCGCCAATGGCCAGATTGCCGGAGCCGCGGCCAAGGTGGAGAGCACGCTCTCCGGCCTGCTGTCCTTGGCCATCAGCTTCCTGGCCGGTTTCCTCGGCCTCGGCAACATCGCCAGCAAGGTTCTGGCGGTGATTGAAAAAGTCCGCGCCGCCGTTGACAAGGCGCTGGATACGGCCATCAACTGGATTGTTGGCAGAGCCAGGGCGCTCTTTGGATCAATCAGATCCGCTGCCCAGGGACTGGTAAGGTGGTGGACAGTCAGAAAGACATTCAACGCGGCGGATGGGAAGACGCACGCCCTTCAGTTCAGCGGGGAAGACCACAATGCCGTTCTGCATGTGCACAGCGACGACATGGTATTCAGCGATTTCGTCAATGGCCTGCAAACCGGCAGCGATCCCGTCAAGACTGCCGCAAAACAGGAGGCCATTCGCATCTCAGGATTGATTGACGCCGCACGCAGAGCCGCACCGACGGGCAATACGCCGGCCGACGACGAAGCCCGGAGAAGGACGGGCACCCAGGTCAACGATCTGCTCGATCAGTTGAAGACGCACACCGCGATTCTGCTGGGGCCGACCATTCCCAAGTCCGCTGATCCTGTCTTCGGTCCAGTGAACGCGGGGGACTTCGGCACCTCGATGCTCGTCAAGCCGCTGACGAACAAGGACCGCACGGCAGGAACACCACCGACCTCCGCGGTCAATCCAACTTATGCCGCGCTCAACGAAAGAAGAGACAGTCCGGGAGGAGCCAGTTATTACATCAAAGGCCATCTTCTGAATCAGCAATTGGGCGGAAAAGGCGTATGGGAAAATCTGGTCCCGCTCTCCCGCTCGGGCAACGCGCAGCATGAGGTACAGGCGGAGTCGGTGGTCAAGAGAACGGTGGATCTGCCTGCCATCGTGGAGTACAGCGTGGTTCCCAGCGTCGGAGCGCGCAGCGACAAGAGATCGCTGCTGAGCGAAATAGACAGGAGCGCGGACCCCCCGGAGGCAAAGCGCGTGAAGTCCGCCATCGTCGAAGCGGAAGACCTGGCGCCTCAGTCGATGAAGGTCGAGGCTTATATTCTCGACGAAAAGCTCGCCAGAAAAAACAGCATTCTCAACAAGAGCATTCCCAACGCCATCGAGCGCAGCTTCAGCTCCTATCACCTTTCCTCGACGCCGAGACCTGTCCCCGTGAATTTGAGTGTGGACGATGTGGACACAATCAAGACTTTGCCGGGAATCGGCGCAGTATTGGCCCAGCGCATAGTGGATGTCAGGGGCACGAAGAGATTTACGTCCTACCAGCAGATTGCGGAAAAGGTGGATGGTATCGGCGCGGGACGACTCGAAGCCCTGCAACAGGCGGGACACGTGACGCTCTATTGAGCGCGTGGCTCCGTGTGCACGATGCGAAGCGGCGCGTCAGGGCAAATTCCAAAAAGCGGAGCCCAAGTGATTTTCCCCAGGCTCCGCCTCTGCTTTTGTCCTGTCCGTGATCAGAGTCGCGCGTCCGCCAGGCCGATGCCCAGCGTGGCCCGGCAGATGGCGTCCAGTTGCTGCTCGTCGCCCACCAGATGCATGGTGCGCTGCGTATGGCTGACCGATTCGCCCGCTCCGAGCACCCGGGCCGGTGAAGAGGATTCCAGCTCGTAGAAGTGCCCCAACTGCGGGCCGCCCGGCGTCGCGGGGCCGTCGTTGTAGCTGTTGGCCACGTCGCCCTTGTACGGCTCGTCCTGAATCTTCCAAGCGGAGTTGACGTACTCGGCCGATTCCGTGGGCTGATTGTATTGCACGATGGTCAGCACATGATTCAGAGCATCATAGCTGCCCAGAATGCCCTTGGCGCGCCGCTGGCTCAGGCCCACCTTGCTGCGGCAGTTGGAGTCGGCCTTGAACAGGACCACTTCGTCGCGAATCGCAATGCGATCCGCCGGAACCTCGCCAAAGTAATCCTTGGTGACCGCAATGCCCAGATCCGCCTCCGATCCCGCATGAATAGGCAGAATGACCGTGCTCTCCGGGCTGGACTGGAACTGGCTCAGCACCCACAAAGAAAGCAAGCCGCCTTCCTTGCTCCAGCTTTTCGCGGCGCGATTGGTCAGCTTGTTGTCAGACTCGAATCCGACCGTCTTGACGCCCGCGGCAGCCGTAACTCCCAGATAACTCCAGATCTTTTTGGAAGACAGCAAGCGTATCTCGCGGTCGATGCGCAGATCAAACTTTGTCCCGGAGTAGTTAACCAGCGCGAAGTCCTTGCGCATGGCCACCGATGTCTTGGTTTCGTCGACCACTTCAAAGGCTTCGGTGTCGATGGGCGCCGGAGTGAACCAGTGTTCAAACTCAAACGGCACTCCGGGCGCAAAGAAGATGGAAAATTGGCCGCCTTCCGGGCCGAGCCAAAGACGGTCTTCGCCGCCCACGGCATTCATGTGCGCCATCGCTTCACCGGATGCAATCAGTTCACGGTTGACCCAGCCAAAGCCGGGGCCTTGCATGCCCTCGGCGGAGCTGGTCATCACGCGGCCTTGCATGCCCGGCCACACAGCAACCAATGCATCACCGCGATCCTCGGCGAGGACGACCAATTTGCCGCGGCGATTGATCAGTGCGACGGCTGCGGCGAAGCTGTTTTCCTGTGACAGTTGTGGCAGTGTGGACGCAGTTGCAGTTTCGTTGCTCATGGTCGATTCTCCGATGGGATGGGTGCTCGAGTTATAGGACAAAATAACTGACTCACCAATTTTTTAATCTTTTCAGCGCCGGCAGACGGGCGCTGCTATTTCTTCCCGGCCAGCCTGCTCACCAACCCTGCACCTCCGCGCCTGCATGGCGGAAGACAGATCGTGCTGGTTTGTGCGGGAAGCTTTTAAGGTCATCGGTCCGCGCCTTGCGAGACAGCCATCCGAGCCAGAGTTATCATTTGTTCACGGCCACACCAATATAACGGTAATCGAATCCATCTAGGCCTGTCAATGTGGCTGCGCGCCTTTCCATCTGCTTCAGATCTCGGCCTGGACGTCGAATTGCATCTCCATCTCTGCCCCGGTTTTGCCTTCTTGGTTTTGCCTTTAGTCTCGGTTAAAAAGAATGTCGCGAAGGGGAAATCGGCAACCACAGAGCAGGGGTGCCCTTTTTAAGTCCACAATCTGTAATCCCAGTGAAACGCGTGCCTTTCGCGCGGAATTCGTTCCTCGCTTCCTGCCCGCTCTGGATCCGGACAAGGCGATTGCCGAAGCCAAGGGGCTGCATTACCCTTGTAGTGGTAATGTGTAGTGGCAATGTGCCAGGCCACCCGGTGCAGAACGCGTATTGCCCCCGGCGCAAGCCGATGCTGGGGAAGAGCGCAGGGTCAACCGCCTCCAGTCGTTGATTCGCTCCGCTTGCTGCCCGTTCTGCGAGCCGCCGATTGTCGGCATCTGCCAGGACAAAGCGATGAGGTTGCGCCGATGAGCATGATTCTGGCCCCTGGCGGTTATTGGTTGAGCGCGCCGCTGGCCGCCCTGCTGGTGATTGCGCCGTTCAAGCAGGCGCGCGCCGCCGGCCTGCAATCCGTCAACACGCAAAAGGTGCGACCGGCCGCGGTTGCCGGCAGCTTTTATCCGGCCGATCCGCAGGCGCTCTCGGCCATGATCGACGAGTTGTTGGCCAAAGTATCGGAGCCGCCGGTCACCGACCCCATCCTGGCCGCCGTTGCGCCCCACGCCGGCTACCCATACTCCGGTCCCGTGGCCGCCTACACTTACGCCGCGCTGAAGGGACACAAGTACTCCCGAGTGGTGGTGATTGCGCCAACGCACTACGTGGCCTTCGACTATACCTCGATCTACGACGGCGACGCCTACGCCACGCCGCTGGGAAATGTGCCGGTGGACACGGTCTTTGCGAACGCGCTGGCCAAGATGAGCCCGACGATACGGCTCTCCGGCCAGGGGCACGATGCTACCGCGGCGGGCGGCGAACATGCGATTGAGGTGGAGTTGCCCTGGCTGCAAACCGTGCTGGGACCTTTCGAGCTGGTGCCCATCGTGATGGGAGATCAGAGTTATGAGAGCAGCCGCGCGCTGGGCGTGGCGCTGGCCAAGTTGATTGAGCACGACGAGAAGGCCGGCGACACGCTGGTGCTGGCCAGCTCTGACCTCTCGCACTACCACACCGGCGCGGATGCGGTCGCGATGGATCGCAAGACGCTCAGCGCGCTCCAGGCTTGGGATTACTTCAGCATGTCGCGCAACTTTCAGTCGCGGACCTGGGAAGCCTGCGGCGGCGCGCCGATCATTGCCGCAATGATCTACGCCGAGCGCCGCGGCGCCAACCAGGCGCGGGTGCTGAAGTACGCCAACTCCGGCGACATTACCGGCGATCACGCCCGCGTGGTGGGGTACAGCGCGGATGTTTTTGTGAAAGCTCCCCGTGCGAATTTGGTGGAGACGCCCTTCTCGCTGAGCGAGCCGGAGAAGAGCGAGTTATTGGCGCTGGCGCGCAAGTCGGTGGAGCATGTGGTCGCAACGAACGAGGCGTATGAGCCGCCTGCCAGCGCCTCATTGAATCAGGAACGCGGCGCGTTTGTGACCCTGCGCAAGAACGGCGCGCTGCGCGGCTGCATCGGCTATGCCTCGGCAAGCAAGCCGCTCTACCTCACGGTGCGCGACACGGCCACCCTGGCCGCAGTGCGCGATCCCCGCTTTCCGCCGGTCACGGCCGAAGAACTGCCGCGGCTGAATTACGAAATCTCCGTGCTGTCGCCACTGCGGCGGGTGATGCATGTGGACGAGATCAAGATTGGCGAACATGGCCTGCTGATGAAGAACGGCGCGCATGAGGGCCTGCTGCTGCCGCAGGTGCCAGTGGAACAGAAATGGGACCGCCAGACCTTCCTGGAGCAGACCTGCGTCAAAGCCGGAATGGGCCCCGGCTGCTGGATGGACGAGAATACAGATATCTTCAGCTTTACGGCGGTAGTCTTTGGCGATCACCAACCGTGATCGCGAGAGTTTGCGCCCAGCCGAGGCGGTTCGAAATGCTGACCTGCCGCGCGTTGACGAATCCGCAACGCGCAGCCCTGAAGTTATGGATGCCGGTGCAAAACGTGGATGGCAATATCCGGCCAGAACTCGCGGAAGGCATTGGTGAGGGCATCGCGCCCAACCGCATAGGCATATTTTTCCGAAAACGATGAAACCGTCCGGTCGCTGCTGGGATAGTACGACAGCGAGACGCCCTGGGAGATGCCGCGGCCCAATATCTCGGATGTATTGAATTCGTCGCGCCCGTGATAGTTCGGCGTAATTAGAACGCGCGAAGCTGCGTAGATGCCGCGATCCCAGATGCTGCCTTCGCCCTTGGCAAAATAGCGCTCGTCCTGATGAAGAACGGACGGCAGGGCATACAGAACCAGATAATTTCCGTCGGTCTTGTCGACGAAACCGCGCCAGTAATATCGCCCAAAGCCGTCCACGCCTTTGCCCAGGGCGGGGTGCGCTTCAGTCCCTTCGGCCAGCAATGAGGTGACGCCTACGAAGACGAACGATGAATAATCGAAGCTGTTCTGCGTGGCAAGCATGAATGCCTCGCGGGATGTGGGTGGAGGAGGAATCTCTCCGGCGCTGACCGCGCGATAATTGGGCATCAGCCCGAGAATGCGCTTGGGCTGCTGTTTGGACAAGGGAATCGCAACCGATGCCGGGGCTGGCCGCGCCTCTGCCTGGCTCTGCCCGGCGGGGGCCGGCTGCGACTGCGGAGCGTCCGGCAGTTCGGCGGCGGCTGTCGGACCCGAGGCCGGCTGCTGTGCGAGAGAGAGCGCGGGCGAGGCCATAATCGCCATCCCCGCTAAAACTGTTGCAGAAAAAAGGAAAAAACCAAAACGCATCCGTACACGATTCATCTAGCCACCATTCATAAAATTCAAGGTCAGCCAGGGACAATATCCCCTCGGGCGTTGTTTATTTAGACGCATTTGAGCGCTCCAAAGACACATAAAACTCCTCGTTGATCACCGAGGCATCGGCAATGGGATCAATAGAATGCAAAAGATGTGCTTCCGCGCCGGAATTTATCGAATTTTGCCGCACCGGAACCAGTAAAGTGGCCTCATCCGCCACAAAGGAGACCGCTTACATGCCCCACCCCAACCCGGTTGTTCACTTCGAGATTCTGGGCCGTAACCAGAAGCCTCTGGAAGCATTTTACAAGAGCGTCTTCAACTGGGAGATCACCCCCCTTGAAGACGGCAGTATGATCAAAGCTGATTTGTTTTCTTGCGAAAAGGGGCTGAAAAGCTCTGCGGTCGGCACGACTTCAGTTATTCCGAGCCAGCTCATTCAGCAGCTCAACCAGCTTGTCCACTAGGCCGCTCAACTCGCCAAAGCGGGCCATTGCCTCCGCATCTCTGCCTTCTGTACGGAGCTTGATCAGGCCGGCCGCCTGCGCGTGAATCTTCCAGTGCAGGGCCGCGATCGCCTGAAAGGCCATCTGCGAGCTGCGTCCCGCTGGTCCGTCGGAATCCATCCAGGCGCCAAATCTGCATTGATGGCGGCTGAGGCGCGGTTCCACGTTGCTTTCTCCCTTGAGAAAAGCTTCAATGGCCGCGGCCCAGGCGCGGTGCTCCACCCCGGCATGGAGCAGCGGGCGGTCGTCCACGCTCACCGAAAGCGCCGCACGCCAGCGCGGATCGGGATGCCAGGAAGCAGCCCAGCCGGTAAATTCTTCAGCCCGCATGGGCGGGGCAATCGCGTACCCCTGGGCCAGTTCGCAGCCCAGCCGCAGCAGCATCAACCCCTGCTCCACGTTCTCCACGCCCTCGGCCACCGACTGGCGGCGAAAGGCCGTGGCCAGGCCCAGAACCCCCTCCAGAATGGTCAGGTCGTCGGGGTTGTCCAGAATATCGTGCACAAAGCTGGGATCGATCTTCAGCACGTTGACCGGCAGCCGCTTGAGGTCGTTGAGCGAGGAATGGCCGGTGCCAAAGTCGTCCAGCGCGAACGAGACGCCCATCTCCCGGCATTTTGTCAGCAGCGTGGACAACTGCGCCACGTCTTCCAGCGCGCTGGATTCCAGGATGTCCAACTCCAGCCGCGACGGCCGGATGCGGGGGTGCTCGGCCAGAAGCGCGGCCAGCCGCTCCACAAAGCCCGGCTGCTGCAATTGCCAGGTGCCCAGATTCACGCTGATCGACAGCTCCAGCCCGCTCTCCAGCCATTTTTCCAGTTGCGACAGCGCTTCGCCGATAACCCACTCGCCGATCCCGGTGGAGAGCGGATGATCTTCAATCTCCGGCAGAAACTCTTCCGGCAAAAGCTGGCCCCGTTCCGGATGCTGCCAGCGGATCAGCGCCTCGGCGCCCACCACCCTGCCGCTGCTCATGTTCACGATGGGATGGTAGAAGATCACGAACTCGCGGCCGGCCAGGGCCTGGCGGATGCGCCCGATACTCTCCCGATGGCCTTCCGCGCCGCCGGGCCGCACCCCGTCGAAGATTCGGTAGCGGTTCATGCCTTCCGCGCTGGCCTGGCGCATCGCCTGCCGGGCCTGGAAGAGCAGTTGCTCCCCATCGGCCTCCTTCGTTTGCGGATAGAAGCTGACCCCGGCCGCGGCCGAAGCCTGGAGAATCGAATTGCCGTATTCGACTGGGGAGGAGGCGGCCTCCAGCAGGCGGCTGAGAACCGGTGCTCCCGTCTCGGCGCTGGACAGATCCTGCAGTACCGCAACAAACTCGCAGCCGCTCACCCGCGCCAGCAGATCGCCCTTGCGCAGCACCCGCTTCATGCCGCTGGCCACCGTCGCCAGCAGCAGGTTGCCGGCCATGTGTCCGTGGCGCGCATTGATCGCCTTGACCCCGGAAAGCTCCACGCACACCGCCGCCAGCGGCTGCTTGCGCCGGCTCGACTGGGCGATGGCCTTGCGCAAGTGCTCATTGAGCAGCGTCCGGTTGGGCAGGCCAGTCAGCGCGTCGTGATACGAGGGCTCTTCGAGGCGATGTGCATACTCCTCGGACGGAATGATTTCGGAGAGGCTCTTCATCTTTCCCGCGTCTGCCTTCCACAAAAGCAGTACCCCTCTTCTATCGGCGAAAGCGGCCTCCGGATGAGGAATCAACAGAAAAAGAAGAGTTTACAAGCCGGCTCCGCGCAGCTTTGGAGCGATCATTCAAGCGGTTTCACAATTTTCCGCTGACCTGCCAGGAATTTCCCGCAGACCTGCGCAAAGCTGAAATCGGGCGCGGAAACCGGTCGGCTTGCGCACGCCGCCGTTACTTCACTACCAGATTCATCAGCTTACCGGGAACCACGATCACCTTGGCCACGGTCTTGCCGGCAATGCGCGCTTGAATCTTTTCATCGGCAAAGGCCGCAACCTCGATGGTCTTGGCATCGGCATCGGCGGCGACGCGCACCACCGTCACCAGCTTGCCGTTGATCTGCATGGGAATCTCCAGCTCGTCTTCTTTGGCCAGTTCGGGATCGCTCACCGGCCAGGGCGCGCGCAAGACGCTGTTCCGCTCGCCCAGCTCCTCCCACAGTTCCGCCACAAGATGCGGAGCAAACGGCCCTAGCAGCAGCACCAGCGAGCGCAACAGTTCGCGCACTACCGGAGCCGGAACCTCGCCCGCCGCCAGTTGCGCATCGGCGGCCTGAATCTCGTTGACCAGTTCCATGATCGCCGCCACGCAGGTGTTGAAGTGCCAGCGGCCCTCAAAGTCCAACGTGATTTTGGCGATGGTCTGATGCAGCTTGCGCAATAGTTGGGCTCCGCCCTCTTGTGTCTTGGACTGGTCTTCGCGGGCCGAACGGGCCATCGGCGCGTACTTTGTCACCAGCCGCCAGACGCGGGCCAAAAAGCGGCTCACTCCCGCGACGCCGTCCTCCTGCCAGTCCAGATCGCGGTCAGGCGGCGCGGCAAAAAGCGAATACATCCGCGCCGCGTCTGCGCCGTAGCGGCCCACCATATCGTCGGGCGAGACCACGTTGCCCTTGGACTTGGACATCTTGGCGCCGTCCTTGATGACCATGCCCTGGGTAAACAGCCGCCGCGCCGGCTCGTCGTTCACAATCAGCCCCAGGTCGCGCATCACCTTGGTCCAGAAGCGCGAGTAGATCAGGTGCAGAATCGCGTGCTCCACGCCGCCAATGTACTGGTCGATGGGGAACCAGTACTTCACCACAGCGGAGTCGAAGGGCGCGTTCGCGTTCTTCGACCCCGTATAGCGATAGAAATACCAACTGGAATCGACGAAAGTGTCCATGGTGTCGGTCTCGCGCTTGGCCGCGCCGCCGCAATTGGGACAGGCCACATTCACAAACTCCGGCACACGGCTCAGCGGCGATCCGCCCTGCTGCGTGATTTCAATCTTCTCCGGCAGCAATACAGGCAACTGCGCATCGGGGACCTGGACCAGACCACACGTCTCGCAGTGGATGATGGGAATCGGCGTGCCCCAGAAGCGCTGCCGGCTTACGCCCCAGTCCTTCAGCCGGAAGGTGACCTTGGCCTCGCCGAATTTTCCGATTACGGCAGCCTCTTGCATCTGCTTCTGCGCCGCGACGCAGCTCTGACCATCGTACGCGCCGGAGTTCACCAGCACGCCCTCTTCCGAGCAGAAAGGGAGCTCCGCGCCCACGTTGGGGTCAGAAGACTCGATCACCCGCACAATCGGCAAATCGTATTTCTTCGCAAACTCGAAGTCGCGCTCATCGTGCGCCGGCACGCTCATGATCGCGCCGGTGCCGTAGTCGGCCAGAATGTAGTTGGCCACCCAGATGGGCACGCGCGCGCCGTTGTAGGGGTTCATGGCAAAGCGTCCGATGGGAACGCCGTGCTTCTCAATCGCGCCCAGATCGCCGGCCTCCCGCGCCTTTTTCTGCTGCTCGATCAGCTCCGCTACTTTTTCCTCTAAAACCGGGTCCGCCGCGGTAAAAGCCGCCACCAGCGCGTGCTGCGGCGCAAGCTGCACGCTGGTCGCGCCGAAGATGGTGTCCACGCGCGTGGTGAAGACGCGAATGCGTGTTTTTTCTGGTCCCTGTTCCCTCGTCCCTCGTCCCTCGTCTTCTTCGAGGAAGAAATCAACTTCCGTTCCCTCCGAGCGTCCGATCCAGTTGCGCTGCATGGTGCGCACCTTTTCCGGCCAGCCGTCGAGCTTGTCCAGCCCTTCCAGCAGCTCCTCGGCATAGGCCGTGATGCGGAAGAACCACTGCACCAGGTCGCGCTGGCCTACTTTGGTCGTCTCATGCCGCCAGCAGCAGCCGTCCACCACCTGCTCGTTGGCCAGCACGGTGGCGCACTCCGGGCACCAGTTCACTTTGCTTTTCTTGCGGTAGACCAGCCCCTTTTCGTACATGCGCAGGAAGAACCACTGGTTCCAGCGGTAGTACTCGGGCAGGCAAGTGGTGACTTCCGTCGCCCAGTCGTAGCCCAGGCCGAGCCGGTCCATCTGCCGCTTCATGGCGGCGATGTTCGAGAGCGTCCACTCGCGCGGGGGCGTATTGTTCTTCAGCGCGGCATTCTCGGCCGGCAGCCCGAAGGCGTCCCAGCCCATGGGGTGCAGCACGTTGTAGCCGCGCATCCACATGTGCCGGGCCAGCGCGTCGCCGATGGAGTAGTTGCGCACGTGGCCCATGTGCAACTGGCCGCTGGGATAGGGCAGCATCTCCAGAACGTAGTACTTGGGCTTGCCGCAGTCGGCAGGCTCTGCCGCGTAGAGGTCTTTTTGCTCCGCCCAACGCAGTTGCCATTTGGGCTCAATCGCCGCCGGGTCATACCGCAGTTCGTTGTCTTCCGCCATGATTCTTTTAGTGTAAACGGAACGGCAGATCGACTTCAGGGAAGCAATGCCCGCAACCACTCCGGCGTAGGCTTATGTAACTCGATATTCTGTTCGTTCTCCTTGACAGCCACAAGCCTGTACGTCCGTTTCAGATCGCCATTGTCGTACACCCTTACATTGGAAAGCTCGACAAGCGCCCGCTTCAGATTGTTCATCACCCTCGGGTAGCGCTCCCTGATCTTGTCAGACGGAACATCGTGACCGCCCTGCAGGACGCGCATAGCAACGCGATCATCGGAGATTTCCGGCCCGGATATTCCGATAAAAATCAGGAGAACCGTATATCCGGCTCTTTCGGTCTCTTTCAGAAATTCCAGTTTGTCCCCCACAGGATCGGAGAAGACTGTCTCAAAGATAAAACTCGCCCGCAATTCCACCAATTTCCGCCGCAGCGCATCGGCCTTTTTCGCTGCCGCATATGGCTCCATTCCCAGGCAAAGAGCCAAAACATCTGTGTTGATAAAATGCAGCCCAGCCGGGGCCAAATGAGAGTCGAAAAATGTACTCTTTCCTGCCCCATTCGGCCCTGCCAGGGCAACCACAATCGGACGTCGGTCGAGCGCGGACGTTAGGCCCACGCTTCCCGTTCCTTGCGCTGTGGCACAGACTTCTCTTTAATCCGGATGGAGACTTTCTTCGCGGGGAGACTTTTCTTCGCGGTCCGGAGTTTGGCCTGCGTAGTTGGCTGGCTTGGCTGTAAAGCTCCGGCTCCGACCGTCGTAAACACGCGGTTCACAAAGCGGCCTATCGTCCGCTTGCCAGACTCATCGGTTCGAACAAGAAAGCCTGAGTGATCTGAATGCTGCTCGAAGTGTGGATAGGGGCGATTTGCCAGAAGGCCGGCAACCCGCTTACGGCCGGCGAACGTATCGACGGATGCGAGCGCCTCCGAGAGCGGCCTCACGCCTGCATTCTGACAGAGCGTCAATACCTGCCGGCCTTCCAGTAGCAACTCCATCGATCTACCCAGTTTGGCCCAGAACTCCACCTGCCCGGCAATCGATCGCTGCTGCGTCTCTCCTGCAATCCGTGCATCCAGCACCAGTGCATCCGACAATTTGACCGGCTGACTCATGCGATAAAGGTAGCATAGTGCTACCTGGAGTTCAATCACGACTTCATGGATGGAGGCTGCTATCCCACCAGCCCCAAAAGCACCCGCACATTCCGCTCCTCGTCGCCGGGCTCGTCCACCGGCGTCTCGGCGATGAAGGCGGAATGCGCAAAGCGCGCGTCGTTCAGCAGACGCCGGAAAGGTTCCAGCCCCATCGTCCCTTGCCCGATGTGTTCGTGGCGGTCGAGCTTGGAGCCGCGTGCGGCCTTGGCGTCGTTGCAATGCCAGACGCGGACCGCATCGAAGCCCACTGTCGCCCCGGCCTGGCGCATCGTTTCTTCGTAGCCCTCGGTGCTGACCAGTTCGTAGCCGGCAACGTGGGTGTGGCAGGTGTCCAGGCAGACGCCCATCGGCGCCGACGGCCGCAGCCGCTCGACCAGCTCGGCCACCTGCTCAAAGCTGCCGCCCAGCGAAAACTCAGCGCCCGCGGTATTTTCAATGAGAATGTGGAACGGCGTTCCCTGCCAGGGCAAGCCGTCAATCGCGCGGCTGATCGAGTCGGCGGCCAGCTTCAGCCCCTCGTCGCGCGTCAGCCCCTTCCACGAGCCGGGATGCAGCACCAGGTAATCAGCTCCCAGCATGAGTGCCCGCTCGATCTCTCCGCGAAAGGCCGCGATGCTCTTCTCGCGCACTTCTTCATTCTGGCTACAGACGTTGACCAGGTAGCTGGTGTGGATGACCAGCGGGCCCACGTCCAGCTTGGCGCGCAGCTCTCTCATGCGAGCCGCCTGCTTGGGGTCGACTTTGGGCGCGCGCCACATGCGCGGGCTGGAGGAAAATATCTGAAAGGTGTTGGCGCCGATCTCCGCGGCGCGCTCGACGGCGTTCGATGCTCCGCCCGCCGTGCCCAGATGAATGCCGATGCGCTTGGTCATGCGGATAGTGTAACCGCTTGCGGGAAAGATCGCCGAGCGCCTGTTCCCAGCCGGGCCCACACGGAAAAGCCCAGCCGCTGGGGCCGGGCTTTTCCGTGTGGGCCGTGATGGACCAGCGAACTAGGGGTTGATGGCCTGCGTCGAGTGGTTGCCGTGAGGAACAATCACCAGCGCTGTGGGTTTGGAGCCCGTAGGATAGGGCGAGGCCTGGGTCACGGTCAGTGCGCCCGAATTCGGGTCCAGCGAAAAGCCGGAGACGGAGCTGCCCTCGTAGTTGGCGGTAAGGACAAACCGCCCCAGCGCCGGGTCAACCGCGATGGCGACCGGGCTGGTGTCCGTGGTATTGATCGCGGCGCCGGTGGTGTTCACCACTGCCGTAGGAGTGCCGGAGACAATGGTGAGGGCATAGGCGGAAACCGAAGAATCCAGTTCGTTGGCGACATAGATATATTTGCCGCGCGTGTCGATGGTAATGGCCGAGGGTTGGCTGCCGGTCCTGAAGGGGCCGTTGGTCATGAATTCCAGAGTGCTGCCATCCAGGATGGTGTATCCAATCAGCTCGTTGGAGGCGAAGTCGGTGACATAGACGAAACGGTCGGTGGGATCCGTGGTTACGCCAGAAGGCTGGACACCGGCTTCATAGGGGCTGTTGCTGGCCGGCGTCAGAGCGCCTCCCGAGCCGATCACGTAGCCGAATACCCAGCCCGGATTGGCTGTGCTGGTTGCGGTTCCGGTGGGATTGTATGCGGACTGGTCATAGGCTGTGACGTACACGGCGCTACCCAGGATGTTGGTGCCGTTGTTGGCCAGCACGGCGACTCCGGTGGGAACCACGGTGTCACTCCCGTAGCCGGGGATGGTGAGCGCGGCCGAGGCGACCTGGGAGCCGATCGTGCCGCTGGAGAGAGAATAGGCGGTTAACACGGCGGGGCTTGGTCCGGTGATTACATAGAGAGCGGTGCCGGCGGTATTCACTGCCAGAGAAACAGGCGTGCCGCCGAGAGTGATCGTGTCCTTCTTTGTCAGCACGCCGTATATCCCGACGGCATAGTGGACAACCGTGTTGTCTCCCTTGTTGGCCAGATAAAGATTTGCGTAGTCGGTGGTGGCAGTCATGGCCACCGGAGAGTTGACCCCAGTGGTGACGACGGGCGCGCCGGCGCGCAGCGCGCCAGACTGGGAATCCACGGCGTAAGTCTCGATGCCTACGGAACTGGCCACGAAAACATAGTCGATGGTGACAATCTGGCAGGCAGTCAAGAGCGAGGCCACTAGAAGGCCGATGGAAGAGACCAGAAAGACCTGGCTCAATTTGCTGAACTTCATGCGCTTCCTTCGTCGTGGGCGATCAGGTGCGAGCCCAAAGAAATCTGGTTAGGTTGCCCCATAAGGATTGTAAAAGCCCGGTATGGGGTATTGCACAGGTTCACGGCAGCGGGCCGCTGCCGTTCTTAATGCTGTGTTGCGTGGTGCGGAATCGCGGCCAGGGCAGTCACTTGCGTGTTGGCCTTGTACGGGGAGAGCTGGGTATTGATCAATTGGCCGCTGCCCGCGCTCAACTCGAAGTCAGAGACGTTGGAGCCCAGAAAATTGGCGGTGAAAACAAAGTGGTTGGCCGAGGGATCGATGCCGATAGCCACCGGTTGAATACCTGTGTCGTAGGTGCCGATGGTGGCCAGCGCGCCGTTGCCGCCAATCGAATACGCGCTCACCGTGCCGTCCTGCGCATTGGCCACGTACGCGAACGGGTAGCTGGAATCAGGATCGACAGCGATGCCAGAGGGCTGATTGCCGGCCCGGAAGGGGCTGCCGGCGAGTTCGGTCAAAAGGCCCGTGCCGCTCGCAACTTCATAGCCGTGAACCGTGCCCTTCCTGGCATCCGTGACGTACACGTAGCTGTTGCCGCCGGAGGCGCCGCTGGCGATTGCGGCAGGGCAGGTCCCCACGATAAAGGGCGCGTTCAGGTAGGCGCTGTAACAGGCTCCCAAGGCGAAGGGCGCATTGGTTGTATTGCCGATCGGGGCGCCGTTGTTCAGCGCGGTCAGCACGCCTCCGGTTCCCACCGAGAAGCCGAAGAGATAGTTGGCGCTGGTGGTGGCGTCGTACGCGGTCACATATACGTCGGCTCCCGAGGCCAGCACGTTGATCGCCGTTGGCTCCAGCACGTCGCCGGGGCTGCCGGGCAAGCTGAGTGCCCAATAATAGGCGCCGGTAGACGGGTTCACGTCCGGCGTTCCCAGCGAGTCCGCTGGCTCGACAGGCGTGAGGGCTTTCCCCTGTGCGGCGGTCAGAATGGGATAGACGCCGATGGTGCCCGAGCAGGGCGTCGCGCTGCCGCAAGTCGGCAGAGGCTGGTAAGTGTTCAGAACGAAAAGGTTGGAACCGTTCGTGGCCACGGCCAGCGGCAGTATCCCCGTCGGAGTTTCCACCCCGGTGGCAGAATAATTTCCCGTGGTGTCATAGGTATTCTGCGGATACAGTTTGCCGTCGCTGCCAATCAGGAACTGAACGATGGAGCTGTCGTCCTGATTGACCACGTAGAGATTGGTGTTGTCCGGGGCAACGGCTTCGGCCACCGGATTGCGTCCGCCCGAGGGGAAGGGCGACGTGGGGATCTGGCGCATAAAGCCCGATACAGCATTGATCTCGAAGACGTCGATCTCGCCGTATTGATTGGGCCCGGCGGCCGTGGAACTGGCCGCATAAACAAAGTCCGTGGTGGTCGTGACACAAGCGGTCACCAGGCTGGCCGCCAGCAGGCTGGCCGCGGAGACCAGCAGCAGTTGGCTTGATTTGTTGAACTTCATGCGCATCTTTCATCCGCGGGCTGAAACCTCTGGCCCGCAAAAAATCGGGTTTGGAATCGAACCCCAGGCGCGAAAGGGAAAACATCGTGCCCGGCGTTCGGCTGCGTTCTTGAAGGCTGCAAATGATCCGCCGCCCAGATGGTTCGCCGTCTGGAGCGGGGCGAGCCA
>VFSW01001216.1_pt1 | contig 39013 bp, 37 predicted proteins | sample 5358111 | NCBI WGS metagenome assembly VFSW01 (sample SAMN11554181, study PRJNA540505) | mine drainage metagenome | isolation source: sediment from site ElyBrook_90M | place: USA: Ely Copper Mine, Vershire, VT | collected 2017
ACACCCCTCTCCGGCCCTCACACTGCGGTTCCCCCCCCCGTGCCGGGGTGTGGGGCCCCCCCCCCCGGGCGCCAAGGGGGCGATCAGCGTTCACCCCCTCCCCGCCCTTTGGGCGGACCTCCCCCGTAAACGGGGGAGGAAAGACAAGGGTTATGCTCATAACCCCAGCACCGCTTTAACGATGATGTTGCGCTGGATTTCGTTCGAGCCGCCGTAAATCGACGCCTTGCGCATGTTGAAGTAGCGCCCGGCCGCGCCCAGCGCGTAATCCGGGCCGACATAATCGTTGGCGCCGAGCCCGCGCTCGTAAGGAAACGCGTAATAGCCGACGGCCTCCTCGGCCAGCTCGGTGATGCGCTGCTGGATCTCGGTGCCGCGGATTTTCAGGATCGAGCTTTCCGGACCGGCCATCTCGCCGCGCGCTTCCGCCGCGAGCGTGCGCAGTTCGGTGAATTCCAGCGCGGCAAGCTCGATCTCCAGTTCGGCGATCTTGCGCGCGAAGTCCGGTGTCTCGATCAGCGGCACGCCGTCGTCCTGTTCGGCGCGCGCAATCTCCTTGAGCCGCACCACGGCCTGCTTGGAGCGCGCCGTGTTGGCGATGCCGGTGCGTTCGTTGACCAGCAGGAATTTGGCGTAGGTCCAGCCCTTGTTCTCCTCGCCGACCCGCTGATCGGCCGGGACTTTCACATTGTCGAAGAAGACCTCGTTCACCTCGCGGGCGCCGTCGAGCACGATGATCGGCTTCACGGAGACGCCCGGAGATTTCATGTCGATCAGCAGGAAGCTGATGCCCTCCTGCGGCTTGACGTCGGGATTGGTGCGCACCAGGCAGAAGATCCAGTCGGCATATTGCGCCAGCGTGGTCCAGGTTTTCTGGCCGTTGACGATGTAATGGTCGCCCTCGCGCACGGCGCGCAGCCGCAGACTCGCAAGGTCGGAACCGGAGCCGGGTTCGGAATAGCCCTGGCACCACCAATCCTCGCCCGACAGGATGCGCGGCAGGAACCGCTTCTTCTGCGCCTCGCTGCCGAAGGTGTAGAGGACCGGCCCCAGCATGTTGAGGCCGAAAATCACCACCGGCGGCATTTCCGCCCGGGCGCATTCCTCGTTGAAGATGTAGCGCTGGGTGACGCTCCAGCCGGTGCCGCCGTATTCCTTCGGCCAGTGCGGCGCGATCCAGCCCTTTTTGTAGAGGAGCCTGTGCCACGCCATGTAATCGTCGCGCGTGCGCGTGGCGGCTTCCGGCGCCCCCATCGCGCGCGGCAGTTTCGGTTTGGACTCGGCGACGAAGGCGCGCACCTCGGCGCGGAAGGCTTCTTCCTCGGGCGAGAAGGAAAGGTCCATGGCGTTTCTCCTCGAGCGCGTGCCCGTCGCAGAAAACAATACACATGCGCGGGCACGGGCCAAGCGCTCGCAGGGAACTTTATCTTGACGGTAGGAAACGTATTGCGCGTGCTGCGAGGCGCGGCCGTCCTTCGGGGCTCGCTACGCGCGCGCCTCAGGATGACGCGTTTCTCAGCCGCGTTCGCGGCGGATATCTTCGTGGTGGCGGATCACTTCCTTGACGATGAAGTTGAGGAACTTCTCGGCGAAGTCGGGATCGAGCTTCGCTTCCTTCGCCAGGGCGCGCAGGCGTTCGATCTGCCGGGCTTCGCGCGCCGGATCGGCGGGCGGCAGGTTGTGCTCCGCCTTGTAGCGGCCGACGGTCTGCGTGCACTTGAAGCGCTCGGCGAGCAGATGGATGAGCGCCGCGTCGATGTTGTCGATGCTGTCGCGCAGGCGCAGAAGTTCCGAATCAATGGACGCCATCAGACGGCTCCCGGGGATGCGTCCGCCAGTCTTACGCGATTGTCGTGAGGTCCGGCAATGCACCCGCCGGTCCGGCCGGGCATCGGCCGGGGCGGCGGTCAGCGCACCAGCGCGGGAGGCATGATATCGCAGATCAGGTGGACCCGCCGCTCGGGGCTGCGGTTCGCCACGGCATGTTCGCGCGTGTTGTCGATTTCGTAGACATATCCCGGTTCCAGATAATGCGGGATATCGTCGATGTAGAACTGGATATCCTTGCTGGTCACCAGCGGGATGTGGCAGCGATGGACTTCCGTCAGCGCCGCCGCCGTGTCGGCGTGCACCGAGATTTCTCCGCCCGGCCTCAGTTCGGCCAGCATCAGCTTCACGATCTTTCCCGAAAAATGCGCCGCCAGCTTGTCGGCGCAGGCATAGACGGGCTCGGCGAGCGCGCGCGGCGCATAGTCGTGATGCTTGACCTCGACCGGCAAGCCAGGCCTCCAGGTGTTCTGCAGCCATTCGAAGAGGATCGAGCGCGTGTGCCGATGGACCTCGAACACCCGGCTGCGCATATCGTCCGCATCCCAAAGAGGCGACGCAGCATCGGGCAGATTGTCTTTGATGGTTTCGTAGGGATATTCGAAAAGACGAACAAGCGCGCTCCGCAGGCGCATGCGAGGCCTCACCGACCAAATCAGTTTTTCAGATTGCCCATTATCGATCCGCGACACAAGCATCGCACCGCCGACGCAGCGCAAAGCACGGCCCCCGGCTACGCTATTTCTTGTCGTCGGCGTCGAGTTCCAGCCACATGGCGTTCAATACCGCCAGCGTGACGGCGAAGCCAAGACCGAGAATCCAGGAGAAATACCACATGGCGTTGCCTCAATAATTGCCGTGGCTGTCGGACATGATCGTTTCCGCCTTCACCGGACCGCGCAGCACGCGATAGGCCCAGCCCGTATAGGCCAGAATGATCGGCAGGAAAATCGCCGTGCACCCCAGCATGATGTAGAGCGTCAGTTTGCTGGACGAGGCGTCCCACACCGTCAGGCTCATGTCGGGATTGGTCGACGACGGCAGCAGGAACGGGAACAGCGAAAGCCCCGCCGTTGCGATGACGCCCAAGGGCACCAGCGCCGAGCCGACCCAGGCCAGCAGCGGGCGGCCGCGCGACAGGACGGCGACCAGCACGCCCAGATAGGCCGTCAGCGGCGCCAGCCAGAAGAGCGGATGCAGAGTGTAGTTGGCCCACCAGCCGCCGGTCACGCGGGCCGCCGTCTTGAACAGCGGATTGGAGGGTCCGTCGGGCGCGAGCACGCTGGTGATGCGGAAGCCGTCCATCTCCCGCACCCAGATGCCGGCGAGCGTGAAAAGCAGCACGAAGGCGAGCGCCGCGTAGGGCACCACGGCACGCGCCCTTGCGCCGGGCGGGCCGTCGGCCTTGAGGCTGAGCCAGGTGGCGCCGTGCAGGACCAGCATGGCCACCGAAACGAGCCCCGCCAGCAGCGCGAAGGGATTGAGCAACGAGAGCAGCGTGATGGATTCCTGCAGACGCAGGTCGCTGTTGAAGCTGAAGGGAACGCCGACGAACAGATTGCCGAAGGCGACGCCGAATACCAGCGCCGGGACGAAGCCGCCGATGAACAGCGCAATATCCCACCAGTTGCGCCATAGCGGGCTGGCGAGCTTGCTGCGGAACTTGAAGCCGACCGGCCTCAGGATCAGCGCCGCCAGAACCAGGAACATGGCGAGGTAGAAGCCCGAGAAGGCGGCGGCATAGAGCAGCGGCCAGGCGGCGAAAATCGCGCCGCCGCCCAGGATCAGCCAGACCTGATTGCCTTCCCACACCGGCCCCACCGTGTTGATCACCACGCGCCGCTCCAGATCGGTTCTTCCGACGAAGGGCAGCAGGATCGCGGTGCCGAGATCGAAGCCGTCCATGATCGCCAGCCCGATCAGCAGGATGCCGAGCAGCGCCCACCAGATCAGCCGCAGAGTTTCGTAATCCATCGCCATCACTCCGCCGGGACACGGCTGAACGGCGGCGCCACGGCATGGCCGAGCGTGCCGTCCGGTCCGAGCCGGATGTATTTGACCATCAGATAGACGTCAGCGACCAGGAGGCTGCTGTAGAAGACGAGGAAGCCGATCAGGCTGAACAGGACGTTCCCCGCCGTGGTCGACGAAACGCCGAGCGCGGTGGGCAGAACGCCCTCGATCACCCAGGGCTGCCGCCCGTATTCGGCGACGATCCAGCCGAGTTCGGCGGCGATCCACGGCAGCGGCAAGCTCCAGAACGCCACCTGCAGGAACAGGCGGTGCGCATCGAGCTTGCGCTTGGCCGACAGCCAGAACGCCAAGGCGAACAGCGCGATGAAATAGAAGCCCAGCCCCACCATGAAGCGGAACGACCAGAACAGCACGGGCACGTTGGGGACCGTGGAATTGGCCGCAGCGTCGATTTCGGCCGGCGTGGCGTTCTGCACGTCGGAGCGGAAGCGCTTCAGCAGCAGCGCATAGCCGAGGTCGGCGACGTGGGCGTCGAGCGTCTTGCGCGCGGCGACGTCGGTGCGGTCGGTCTTGAGCTTGCTGAGCGCGTCATAGGCGATCATGCCGCTCTTGATACGCGTCTTGGCGGCCTGGACCAGCTGGTTGATGCCCGGCACGGGCGTATCGGCCGAGCGCGTGGCGATGAGGCCCAGCACCCACGGCACCTTCACTTCGTACTCGGTGGTGTGGGTCTTCAGATCGGGAATGCCGAAGACCGTGAAGGACGCCGGCGCCGGCTCGGTATTCCACATCGCCTCGACGGCGGCGATCTTCATCTGCTGGTTCAGGCCGGCGGTGTAGCCGCTCTCGTCGCCCAGCACGACGACGCTGAGCGCGGAGGCGAGACCGAAGCTCGCGGCCACCGTCATCGAACGCTTGGCGAGCGCGGCATGACGGCCGCGCAGCAGATAATAGGCGCTGACGGCGAGCACGAAGACCGATCCGACGACATAACCGGCGCTGACAGTGTGCACGAACTTCGCCTGCGCCACCGGATTGAACAGCACTTCCATGAAATTCGAGACTTCCATGCGCATCGTGGCGGCGTTGAAATGCGCGCCGACCGGGAACTGCATCCAGCCATTGGCGATCAGAATCCACAGCGCCGAGAGGTTCGAGGCGACGGCCAAGCACCAGGTGACGACCAGATGGCTGACTTTCGACAGCTTGTTCCAGGCAAAGAAGAACAGGCCGATGAACGTCGCTTCGAGGAAGAAGGCCATCAGACCCTCGATCGCCAGCGGCGCACCGAACACGTCGCCGACATAATGCGAGTAATAGGCCCAGTTCGTGCCGAACTGGAACTCCATGGTGATGCCGGTGGCCACGCCCATCGCGAAGTTGATGCCGAACAGCGCGCCCCAGAATTTCGTCATGTCGCGCCAGATTTCCCGGCCCGTCATCACGTAAACGGTCTCCATGATGCCGAGCAGGATGGAAAGGCCGAGCGTCAGCGGCACGAACAGGAAATGGTAAAGCGCGGTTATGGCGAATTGCAGCCGGGAAAGTTCGACGATGTCCATGGTGACTTCCTAGCGATGATTGGAACCCAGAATCTGGGCGGAGACCGCGGCGGAATCGGCGAGCGGACGTTGTGACGGGCCGAAGAAAAGAAAATAGAGAGCGGTCAGCATGACCAGCTTCGCGGTCAGCAGAATCGTGATGTCGCGCCAGAAATGCGGCCTACGGGCAGCCGAGGTCATTTTCCATTCTTCTTCGCCCAGCTTCTTTCCCACCAACCTACCCCGGCCAGGGCACCCGCAAAAGCTACCATCGTCAGAATTACCAAGCCCAGATACAGCGCTTCGCCGGTCGTCATCTGATTCGTCCCCAGATTTGAAGGACTTCGCTTCTGTCATGGCGCCGACAGCCTCGTATTTGACGGATGTCAATTTCACACGCTGGAAATTGAATTATTCGAAGGAAGGCCGCCACGGAAGCCCCGGAGGACATTATGACGCTCATGCGCGTGCGCCTGGAGGTCGCCAGAACCGGTGAATTTCCGACCGGCAGCAGCCGACACGGCTACGAGTTCCTGATTCCCCTTGCCGTGGACGGGCATGTCGACATGGACGCCTGGCCGCATGTCCGCGACAAGTGCACCGTTGTGCGGTTTTGGGGCGGCGCCCCGGAAGAACGCGGCCTGCTGCGCCACGCCGGCCATGGCTGGCGCTTCGACTACGACGCCAGGGTGACCACGGACGACGAGCCGTTCTTCAAGCTCGATCAGCACAAAATCACGCCCGGGGCCTATCTGTCCGTGCGGGAGCACGACGGGGTCCAGCGGCCCTTCAAGATCGTCGGGATAGAGCCCGCAGCCGAGGCCGACGCGGCCTGATCGCCAGCGAAGACAACAACCGGCCGCATTTTTGTGTTCCATGTTGGCGCGGCCCCGCCAGCCTGCTAGGTTTATAAATGACACTAAGCAACAGAAGCATATGCACGGTCCTGTCGCTCCGGATACGCAAAGCGACGACACCTTGTTCGAGACACTGATCGCCACCGCCGTCGACGGTATCATGGTGATCGACGAGCGGGGAACCGTACAGGTCTATAACAAGGCCTGCGAGCGGTTGTTTCAGTACAGCGCCGCCGAGGTCGTCGGGCAGAACGTCAACATGCTGATGCCCGCGCCGTACCGCGCCGAACACGACGGCTATCTCGACCGCTACCGGACCAGCGGCGAGGCGCGCATCATCGGCATCGGACGCGAAGCCCGCGGGCAGCGCAAGAACGGCACGGAATTCCCGCTCTATCTGTCGGTCGGCCAGGGCATGCTGGACGGCAAGCGCATCTTCGTCGGCATCGTTCACGATCTTACCCAGATCAAGGCGGAAACGGCGGCGCGCGAAGAGCAGCGCGGCGTCATGGCCTCGATCATCGAGGCGTCGAACGACGCGATCATCAGCAAGACGCTGGACGGAACCGTCACAAGCTGGAACGCGGCGGCGACGCGCATCTTCGGCTATACGGCGCAGGAGATAATCGGCAAGCCCATCGCGATCCTGTTTCCGCCCGATCTGGTCGACGAAGAGGCCACGATCCTCGCCAAGCTCGCCAATGGCGAGAGCATCCAGCATTACGAGACCGTGCGCCGCCGCAAAGACGGCTCCCATATCGACATCTCGCTCACCGTGTCACCGTTGCTCGACAACAGCGGCAAGGTTGTCGGGGCCTCGAAAACTGCCCGCGACATCACCGAACGCAAGACCGCCGAGGCCCGTCTGCAGATGCTGCAGAACGAACTGACGCACGTCGCGCGGCTGAGCGAAATGGGACAGTTCTCCGCCGCGCTGGCGCACGAATTGAACCAGCCGCTGACCGCCGTGCTCAATTACGTGAACGTCGCCAAACGCCTGCTCGTTTCCCCCAATGCCGATTCGCCCGCCAAGACCTACGAGACCATCGCCAAGGCCGGCCAGCAGGCGCAGCGCGCCGCGCAGATCATCCGCCGCATGCGCGACTTCGTGGAAAAGCGCGACAGCAAGCGCACGATCGAAGACGTCAACAAGATCGCCGCGGACGCGATCGCGCTCGGACTGGTCGGAGCCAAGATCGCCAATATCAAGATGCACACGATCTTCGCCAGCCATGCGCCGGCCGTGCTCGTGGACAAGGTCCAGATCCAGCAGGTGCTGGTGAATCTGCTGCGCAACGCCGCCGAGGCGATGGCCGAATCACCCAAGCGCGAACTGACGCTTTCCACCAACACGATCGACGACACCGCGGTCGAGATCTCGGTGGCGGATACCGGCCCAGGTATCTCCGACGAGGTAGCGAAACGCCTTTTCGAGCCTTTCGTCACCACCAAGGCCGGCGGCATGGGGATCGGACTTGCCATCAGCCAATCCATCGTCGAGGCTCACGGGGGACAGCTGCGAATGACGCCGAACAGAGGCGGCGGTACGATCTTCCACTTCCGGCTGCCAGCGGCGCCAGGTATGGAATAGCGACATGGCGGAGAATGGAACGGTCTTCATCGTCGACGACGATCCCGACATTCGCGATTCCCTCACCTTGCTGTTGGAAACGTCGGGCTACAAGGCGAAAGCCTACGCCTCCGGCGCGGAGCTCCTGGCGGGCGCCACGCCGGATGCGATCGGCTGCCTGCTCGTCGACATACAAATGCCGGACATGAACGGGCTGCAGCTGCAGCAGGAACTCGCCGCGCGGCATTTCCAGCTTCCCGTCATCATCATGACGGGCCACGGCGACGTGCCGATCGCCGTGCAGGCCATGAAGGCCGGCGCCGTCGACTTCCTGGAAAAACCGTTCGACGACGGCGTGCTGCTGGACTGCATTCGCCGCGCGCTCGAACGCGTACTTTCGGCCGGCGACGAAGCCCTTGCCGCAAGGGAAGCGGAGAAGCGTCTGGCGCACCTGACCGAGCGGGAACGGCAGGTGCTCGACCTGATCGTGGCCGGAAAGGCGAACAAGGTCATCGCATACGAATTATCGATCTCGCCGCGCACCGTGGAGATCCATCGCTCACGGGTGATGGAGAAAATGGACGCAGGAAATCTCGCGGATCTGGTTCGCATGGTTCTGTCCATCAGGTCCTAGCGGTTATTACGTATTTTCTCTTTTTTCCGTCCGGTTTAGCGTGAAAAACCCTTGTGAATTGAGGGTTTACCGGAGTTTGCCGTATTGGGTCTGACAATCGACCTCGTGGATGACGACGAAGCGGTGCGCGATTCCCTGCGCGCCCTGCTGGAGTCCTACGGTTACAATGTCCGCGACTACGCCTCGGCGGTGCTCTACCTGCAGCGCGGCACCGATCCGCCCGGGGATTGCATGATCGTCGATCATCACATGCCCGAGATGACCGGGCTCGAACTCCTGGAGTCGCTGCGCTCGCATGGCGGGCACATCCCCGCCATCATGCTGACCGGCCGCTACGACCCGTCGCTGGACCCGCGTATCGCACAGGCGCAAGTCGTCGCGCTGCTGCACAAGCCGGTCGACGACGAGCAGCTCTTCCAAGCCATCGAACGGGCGTGCGACAAGAACGGGCGGACGGCGTAAGCCGGCAAACGCGATCGCGGCAGCCCGTTCCTTTCCTATGACGTCATCCCGTGCTCGGCGGTCCAAGCGCCAGGGCGGAAGCCAGCGTCCCGCCGCTGTCGGACCGCGCAGGAAAGCCCATACGGGAAATCCACAACTACCAATCGCGCCGCGCCGCCGGCACACTTCCCTCAACAAAAGCAAGAACAGGGTGGCGGCGGACTCGTGCTGGTAAAGGACCTCTCTTCATGAGCGCGAAAGAAGATCCCTTCGGAAGAACCCCTCGCCGAGATCTTCTGTCCACCGCCACCCACCCCTTTTCGGAGATCAGGGCCTCGAATCCGTTCGACGCCATCTGCGGGCGCCTGGCGGGGTTCTCAAGCGATCTCCGCTGGGCGGCGCGCCACGGCGTTCCCGCCAACGACAATGTCTCCGGACCGGCGGATGAAACCGCGGCAGCCGAGGAGCAACAGACGTGATCCCCTTCCACACGCTGACCGCCTTTTTGCCGCCGGGCGCGCTGACCGTCGCCAAAGCGGCCCTCGACAACGGCCGCAGCGCCCCCGGAGGCCGGCCGCAGAGAGACAACGGCGAGACGATTTTGGCGCAGCTGCGCCAGATCAAGGCCGACTGGGACGGACATCCCGACGTCGCCGAACAAATCTACCAGATCGTCAAAACGACCGTAAAATACTGATTATCCTTTATAAAAAAGAGTGGTCGCGTGCCGCTGCCGGGTGCGACATAGAATTACTTGACCTCCCCCCGAGCTCTCGCCGACGTTTGCCGGCAAGATGACACCCGCCTTCCACATCGCCGCTTTCGACCCCGCACCCGGTATGACGCCGGTGCGCCCACCGATGCCGACAGGCCGGACGCCGACCATGGCCGGCCGGGCGGCAGCGATCCCGTGCGCTTAGGTTCATCCCTTCAAACGAGACAGATCATGTCGATACGACGCCTCAACTCGAACAACCTCCATCTGGCCGCGATCGTCGCACTGGTGATCATCATCGTTGCCAGCCAAGCCCATGCCGCGGGACTCGCCGTCAGCAATGGCTGGATCCGCAAACTCCCCGCAAACCTGCCGGCGGCCGGCTATTTCGACCTGCACAACGGCGGCAACAAAGCCGTGTCGCTCAACGCCGCCAGTTCGCCGGCCTGCGGCATGCTCATGCTGCACAAGTCCGAGAACATCGGCGGTATGGAACATATGGCCGGCGTTGCCAGTGTCGATGTGGCGCCGGGCGCGACGCTCAAATTCGCGCCGCGCGGCTATCACCTGATGTGCATGAATCCCGGCCCGGCGCTGCAAATCGGCGCGAAGGTGCCGGTGACGCTGGATTTCGCCGACGGTACGAAGATCACGACCGATTTCGCGGTCCGCAACGCGGCCGGAAAATAGGCGCATGACATATCGATCTCGTGCGCAGCGGCTGCTGACGGCGGCCGGTCTAGTACTAGGCTTGGCGCCAACGGCGAGCCTGGCCTGCGCCTGCGGCTGCGGCGTCTTCGACGTGGGAACGAGTGCACTTCTGCCGACATCGGGCGGCGCGACCGCGTTCGTCGAATACGATTTCATGGATCAGAACCGGAACTGGAGCGGAACCTCCAGCGCACCCGCCGCCGCCAATGCCGACAAGGAAATCCGCACCGACTTCATGACGGCGGGCGGCCAGTACATGTTCAACCAGGACTGGGGCGCCATGATCGAAGTGCCGGTCTGGAACCGGACATTCAAGACGGACCCGGGCACCGGCAGCATCGACATGTTTCAACACGCGGCGCTCGGCGACATCCGCCTGATGGGCGTCTACACAGGCTTCTCGGACGACCTGTCGACCGGCGTGATCTTCGGCACGAAACTGGCGACCGGCGATTTCACCTATCCCAATTTCGACCGGGATACCGAGATCGGCACCGGCAGCACGGATGCCTTGCTCGGCCTTTATCACACCGGCGATCTGACGAGCGACGACGCTTTCGTGTGGTACGGGCAGCTCCTGTGGGACAAGCCGCTGGCCAGCCAGGGCGGCTACACGCCGGGCGGCGAATTCGACGGCGCCGTGGGCGTCTACTACACCGGCTTCGTGTTCGGCAGCGACACGCAGATCACGCCGATGCTGCAAATCATCGGTTCAAGCCGCGCCAGGGACGGCGGGGTCAATGCCGATCCGCCGAACACCGGCTACAACCGGCTCATGCTGTCGCCCGGCGTCGAGTTCGATGTCGGAAAGTGGAGACTCTACGGCGACGTGGAATTCCCCGTCTACCAGGACACGAACGGCGATCAGCTCGTGGCGCACCAGCTGTTCAAGTTCATCCTGAGCCGCAGCCTGGACGGCTGAGGCGTTCAGTCCACCTCGTCGAGGAGACGCGCGCCCGGCAGGCCGCGCAGATAGCCGTCCGACAGCGGCCCGGGCAGCGCCAGCGTGGAGAGAACTTCGTTCGCCTCTTCCGATGTGACCTGAGAGTCGGCAAGGTCGCGGAACACGCTCGCGACCTTCACCATGTCGCAACTGTGCGGCGACAGGCGCAACGACACGACGCCGGCCTCGGCAAGATCGGCGACCTCCCGCGTCACGGCGGTGACCACATGACCCAGCGTCTGGATGCCATTGACGGCGAAGAACGGCTTGCCGTCGATGGTGGACACGTTCATGCCGTCGGCATCGCGCTCGCAGACGAACTGGCAGGCATCCTTGGACACGCCATGGGCGCGCGCGTGATAGCAGCGCGCCGACAGCGCCAGCGGCGCGCGGCCGAAGGCGAACACTTCCACGGCGTCGTTGCCGGCGGCGATGAGGCGGATCGAACGGAGCGGCAATTCCGGCGGCAGACAAACCCGCGTCGCGCCGAGCGCCAGATGCTGGGCCAGCGCGGCCTCGCTGTAGATGTTGACGAACGGACCGATCACATGGGGGCGGCCGTTCAACATCTGAATGGTGGCGATATCGTTGGCTTCGATCAGGTAACCCGCCTCGATCATCTCGCCGATGGCGCGGATTTCCCGCTTGGTCGTCGGCAGCGCCAAGGTCGAATAGACCACTTCCTTGCCGCCGCGTTCGAGGCGGTCGACGGTTTCGAGAATGACGTCGTCGCGGAAGGGCTGGCGCTTGGAGCACACGACCTCGCCCAGGCAGACGCGGTCGACCGGCGCCTCGTCGGCGATGCGCTTGTAGAACTCGACCCAGCGAACGACGGGCCAGTTGAACAGCACCGGGCCGAGTGTCAGCGAAAGGCGGTTCGGGGCTTTGCTCATCGCCAGGTCTTCTTGTAGGAGCCGGTGGTGTCGCGCTGTCCCTCGGTCAGGGCGCGCAGTTCGCCGACGTCTATCTTGCCGCCGACGGCCATGGCGTCCACGGCGCGCCGGAACGTCTGCACCACGGTCGCGACATAGGCACGGCCGCGCTGACGGCCCTCGATCTTGAAGGCCGCGACGCCGACCCCCGCGAGACGCGGCAACAGTTCCACGGCGTTCAGACTCACCGGGTCCTCGAACAAATGGGAGACATTGCCCTCCGCCAGGAAACGGCCCTTGCACAGGGTCGGATAGCCCGCCGGCTCGTCTTTCGAGAAGCGCTCCACCGTGAAGCCGCCGACCGAGGCGACAAGCGCGTCCTCCTCGTCCCGGTAGGCCACATGGCTCGGCGGCGAGCAGACGCCGGTCATGTTGGGCGATTTGCCGGTGGCGTAGGACGAGAGCATGCAGCGGCCTTCCGCCATGACGCACAAGCCGCCGAAAACGAAGACTTCGGTCTCGCAGGGCGCGGCCTGGGCGGTCAGCCGCGCAATCTCCTCCACCGTCAGCACGCGCGGCAGGACCACACGGGCGATGCCGAAACGGTCGCGGTAGAAGGCGATGGCTTCCGGCGTCGCGGCGGCGGCCTGCACGGAGAGATGCAGGCGCTGCTTCGGATAGGCCTGGCGGGCGTAAGCGATCAGCGCGATGTCGGCAAGGATCAGGGCGTCGGCGCCGGCGGCAATCGCATCGTCGACGCCGCGCTTCCAGATGTCCATCGCGCCGGCACGCACGAAGGTGTTCAGCGCCACCAGCGCCTTGGCGCCGTGCGCATGTGCATAGGCGATTCCCTCGCGCATCTCGGCGCGGTCAAAATTGAGGCCGGGAAAATTGCGCGCGTTGGTCTCGTCGGCATAGCCGCAATAGATCGCATGCGCGCCAGCATCGACGGCCGTCCGCAGGCCGGCCGGGGTCCCCGCCGGGCAAACCAGTTCCGGACCGCGCTGGGCGGATGGTGCGATCATCCCGGGTACGCCTTTCTGCCGGGCCCGCTCGGTTGTGGCGCGTCGAGCGTCCGGCGCAGTTTCTCGAACACCAGCTCCGTCGCCCGGTTGAACGGCCCCCGGATGCTCTTCGGAAGACCGAGCACCACCGACGGATTGAGTTCGGCGTTCTCGATGGCATTGCGCAAGGCCAGCACTGCCCCGGTGTCGCCTTCGATCACCAGATCGCGCGAGAAGAACAGCGCGTCGCCGTCATAGGTGCCGTCGATCATGCCGAGCAGCACAAGCAGCGGCGCCGCGATGCGCGCGTCATAGTCCTGGCCCGAGAGATCGCGCACCAGTCGCATGGAGGCGCGGCCCTCGTCGGGCGTGATCAGGAAGACGAACGGACAATCGGCCGGATCGACCGCGAAGGTGCGCCCCGCATATTCCCCAAGCCGCGAGGCAAAGGACGGCCGCGCGGCCATCGCATTGGCCAGCAGGTGGCGTGCCGCAAGCTCCAGCGGGAGAAGCGGAAGCACGCTCGCCGCTTTGGCGAGCAGAGGCGGGAGATATCCACGCATGACCATCACAATGTGCTTAGTTCGAAACGAACATTAGAACGATCATACGGTCACCTCACTGCGGCATTTGCGGCTTTTTATGGGCCTTGCGTCACTGAGGCGTGCGACGCGGTGGCACGCGCCCATTCTCACCCTACGCACACCCATCGCACATGCAAACAGGAATGCGACCGAGTCAACATGGCGGCAAAACGTCGCGTGGCGCGCGCCGATCTCTTAAGAATGTGCGAGCACCGGCGAACCCAGACATCGCTGTCCCGCGGAGGTGCTCGATGGGGTCCGCAACGCGAGATAGCGATCCCGGACGGTCGACGCCGCTGACCACGGGCAAGCTTACGGAGCGACACCCAACGCCAGCACCGCGTAGGTGGCGAGCCAATGTTCGCCCATATAGTCGCCAGCGACGTGCGGCAGCGCGGCCTGCAGGTGCTTCTCGGCCGCGGCGCGTAATACAGCCTCGCGTGAATCTCCCGGCACGGCCTCGGCCAGCAAACGCATGCACCAGGCCCGGCTGAGATTGAGCCCGTCGAGATGCGCGATCTTGCCGTCGCTGCGGTCGCTGACGAAGGCGGGCTCGAACAAGGCCTTCGGCTCGCCGCGCACCAGATCCGGCAGAAAGGCTTCAAACCACCCGGAGAACTGGGCGGCGGTCAGCAAGCGCCGCATGCAGACGGCTTCGGTCAGCGTCGGCGAGAGAAAATCGTCGCCGCTCGGTTCCCAGGCCATGGCGCCGCGATCCCACCCGAACCAGGACTGCGCACACTCCGCCAGCAGGTGCAGAAGGTCGGCGTTACCGGCCACGTTCGCGTAGTCCGCCGCCAGGATCAGCGCGAAGGCGGTGTTGAAATGCGTGCCGGCGCGGATCGCATAGCTGAGCTTCGGCAGGAAAGCGGTGAAGCGGGCGACGAACGCCTCTTCCAGCGGGCGCAGCACCGCCGACCAGCGCTCGGCCGTCGCATCCCGGCGCAATTCGCCCGCAAGCATGAGCAGCCAGGCCCAGCCATAAGGCCGCTCGAAACCGCCGCTCAGCGGACGCGCGAGATAGGCGAGTTCACCGGTGACCTTTTCGGCAACAAAGACATCATCGAACAATTTCGCGATGTCCCCTGCCTTTGCCATGTCGGGAAACAGCCGGCGCAGCCGCGCCATCATCCAGTAACCGTGCACGCAACTGTGCCAATCGAAGCTGCCGTAGAACATGGGATGGAGATCGCGCGGCGTGCGCGCATCGCCCGGCTCGTTCAGCACGTGATCGAGCTTGTTGGGGAACTCGCGCGTGACGTGGCCGAGGGCAATCGCGGCGAAGCGATCGGCCAGCGCGGCAGTGAGACGGTTGTCAGGCATGGCGGTCACCGGTGAAAGACGAACAGGGCCATCATAACGGTATTGCAGAACAGCAGCAGAAAGGCGGTCGGCGCCTGCACCTTGATCACGGCATTGCGGTCGCGCAGTTCCAGGATGGCGGCAGGTACGATGTTGAAGTTAGCCGCCATCGGCGTCAGCAGGGTGCCGCAGAATCCGGAGAGCATGCCCAACGCCGACATGATGACGGGATCGCCGCCGAACTTGCCCACAATCAATGGCAGGCCGATGCCGGCGGTCATCACGGGAAAGGCCGCGAAGGCGTTGCCCATGATAATCGTGAATATGGCCATGCCCGTGGTGTAGACCACGACCGCGATCAGCGGCAGATCCATCGGGATGTGATCGGTGGCGAGCGTGGCCACGACCTTTCCGACACCGGCGATGGCGAAGATGCCGCCCAGCGCCGCCAGCATCTGCGGCAGCACGGCGGCCCAGCCCATCGCGTCCACCAACCGCCGCCCCTCATGCGCCGCCGTCGTGACGTTTGTCCGAAGTAGACGCAGCGCCAGTCCCAGCCCCACCATCGCGCCGATAGCCAAAGAGACCAGCGTCACCTGTTTGGGATCGATAATGGGCGTGCCGCCGATCCGCCACAGCGGCAGCAGCAGCGTTCCGATCACCGTAACGGCAGGAATTGCGAGCGCCGGCAGGAACAAGCGGTCGCGAAGTTTTGCGGCCGAGGTTTCGCGCGTGGCGGTGTCGGTGGTGATGTCCTTGCCGGGTTTCAGACCGATGGTCGCCAACACCGCCATGACCAGCACAAACCCGCCGCTGACGAGGTGCGGCAGCCAAGACCCCGCGATCATGATCAGGGCGAAGCAGCCCCAGAACACGGCGCTGCGCCAGCGCCGCGGATTGGAACCGTCCAGCGCATGACTGCCGGCAAAGGCCCCGAACATCAGCCCGGCGGCAATATAGATCGCGTCCAGCCCGATCATTTGGCGGCCTTTCGCCGAGCCAAGCGGCGGTCGAGCAGCCAGAGACGAATATTATGGATGACGAAGGCCAGCACGGCGGTCGGGATCGCCCAGAGCGCGATGCGCGGCGGCGTCACGGATATGCCGTTCTGCGCCAGGAAGCCCTGGATCAACAGGATCGAACCGATGGCTATGAAGACGTCCTCGCCGAAGAACACCGCGATGTTGTCGACGGCCGCGGCGTTGGCGCGAATGTGATCGCGGGTTTCGTCGTCCAGCGGTCCGTCGCGCTCGGCCGCGGCTTCGGCCATCGGCGCAATCACCGGACGTACCATCTGGACGTGGCCGCCGAGCGAGGTCAGCCCCAGCGTCGCCGTCAGCTGCCGCAGGACGAAATACGCCGTCAACACGCGCCCGGTGGTGGCGCCGTGCATCTTCAGAATGAGCGTCCGCGCCCGCTCGCGGATGCCGCCGCGTTCGAGCAGGCCGATCACCGGCAGCACCAGCCAGGCGACGGCGATGAAACGGTTGTCCACGAACGCCTTGCCCAGCATGGCGACGACCGTCAGCGGATCGAAGCCCGCCGCGAGGCCGGTGACGATTCCCGCCAGCGTCACCACCAGCAGCGGATTGAAGCGCAGCGCAAAGCCCAGGATGACGACGGCAATCCCCGAAAGAACCAGCATACGCCCCTCTTCTCGTCCGCAGACGTCATCGCCCCGGCGGCCCGATTGTCGTCACCGGACAGCGTATGCAATTCTCGCGAGACTTCACAAGGACCGCGACGATGGCAGGAGGCTGGCAGTTCTGGATCGACCGCGGCGGCACGTTCACGGACATCGTGGCGCGGCGGCCGGACGGCTCGTTCTCCATCGTCAAGATGCTGAGCGAGAACCCGGAACGCTACGACGACGCGGCGGTGGCGGGCATCCTCGGCGCGCTCGGCCTGCCGCCCGACGCGCCCGTGCCGGAGCACTTGATCGACCAGGTCAAGATGGGCACCACCGTCGCCACCAATGCCTTGCTCGAACGCAAAGGCGCGCGGACGTTGCTCATCGTCAACACCGGTTTCGCCGACCTGCTGGCGATCGGCCATCAGACGCGGCCCCGCCTATTCGATCTGGAGATCCGCAAACCGACGCTGCTCCACAGCGCGGCGGAAGAGGTGACTGGTCGGGTGGACATTCATGGCGGTGTGCTTGCGCCCCTCGACGAAGAGGCCGCGCGCGCCATGTTCGCCCGGCGGCGGGCGGAAGGCTTCGAGGCTTGCGCCATCGCGCTCATCCACGCCTGGCAGTTCCCCGAAATGGAGAAGAGGCTCGCGGCGCTGGCCCACGCGGCCGGATTTGCGCAGGTCTCGGTCAGTCACGCGGTGAGCCCGCTGGTCGGGCTGGTTTCGCGCGGCCGCACGACGGTCACCGATGCCTATCTGTCGCCGATCCTGCGCCGCTATGTCGACCGGCTGGCGGCGGAGCTCGGCAACACCAAGCTCTATTTCATGCAGTCGAACGGCGGGCTGGCGGACGCAGCGCTGTTCCAGGGCAAGGACGCGATCCTCTCCGGTCCGGCCGGAGGTGTCGTCGGGGCAGCGCGCACGGCGGAAGCGGCCGGGTTCAAGAAGATCATCGGCTTCGACATGGGCGGCACGTCCACCGATGTCTCGCTCTATGCCGGACAGTTCGAGCGCGCCTTCGACACCGAGATTGCCGGTGTCGAATTGCGCGTGCCGATGATGGCGATCAACACCGTGGCGGCGGGTGGCGGCTCGATCCTGCATTTCGACGGCGCGCGATTCCGGGTCGGGCCGGACAGCGCGGGCGCCAATCCGGGCCCGGCCTGCTACCGGCGCGGCGGCCCGCTGACCGTCACCGACGCCAATGTGCTGGTCGGCAAGATCCAGCCGCATCATTTCCCGGCGATCTTCGGACCGGACGGCGATCTGCCGCTCGATGCCGAGGTGGTCGCTAAAAAATTCGAGACGCTCGCGCGCGAGGTTGAAGCCGCAACTGGACGGCCCCAGGAACCGCGCGCCATTGCCGAGGGTTTTCTGCGCATCGCCGTCTCCAACATGGCGCAGGCCATCAAACAGATCTCGCTCGAGAAGGGCCACGACGTCGCCGATTTCGCGCTGCAGTGTTTCGGCGGCGCCGGCGGCCAACACGCCTGCCTGGTCGCCGACGAACTGGGCATGGGCACCGTCCTCATCCACCCGTTTGCCGGCGTGCTATCCGCTTACGGCATGGGGTTGGCCGACCAGAGCCTGATCCGCCAGCAGGCGATCGAACGTCCCCTCGACGAGGCAGCGAAGGTCGAGGCGGCACAGGTGTTGGCGCGCCTTGCGACGGAAGCATCCGCCGCGCTGGTCGAAGGCGACGGCTCTGCCGTGTCGCAAATCCTGTCGGCCGATCTTCGCTATGACGGCACGGACACCGCACTGGCTGTGCCCTTCGGCGGGCTGGAGGCGATGCGCGAGGCGTTCGACGCCGTCCATCGGCGGCGCTTCGGCTTCTCCACACCGGAGCGTGCGATCATCCTCGAAAGCGTCACGGCCGAAATCGTCCGCCACGGCGAGGCCGTCTCAGCACCCGCGCGGCCGGTCAGCGACGGTACGCCGCCGGTTTCGATCGATCAGGTCCCGCTGCGGAGCGGTGGGCGAGCACATGACGTATCGGTTTATGATCGCGATGCGCTCCGTGCCGGCGATCGCATTGCCGGTCCCGCGCTCATCCGGGAAGCCATCGCCACCACCGTCGTCGAGCCAAGCTGGACGGCCGAGATGAGTTCGCGCGGCGAATTGCTGCTGCATCGTGCGATCGCCCGCGAGCGCGGCGCGATCGCCGACGCCCGCGCGCCCGATCCGGTGCTGCTGGAGCTGTTCAACAATCTCTTCATGGCGTCGGCCGAGCGCATGGGCGTGGTGTTGCGCAACACCTCCACCAGCGTGAACATCAAGGAGCGGCTCGATTTCTCCTGCGCGATCTTCGACGCCGAGGGCAATCTCGTCGCCAACGCCCCGCATGTGCCGGTCCATCTCGGCGCCATGGGCGAAAGCGTGCGCACCGTGCTGGCGAAGCGCCGCGGCACGCTGAAACCCGGCGACATGGTCGTCCTCAACAATCCTTTCAACGGCGGCACGCATCTGCCGGACATCACGGTCATCGCGCCCGTGTTCGACGAAAGCGGCCAGGAAATCCGCTTCTTCGTCGGTAACCGCGGACACCATGCCGATATCGGCGGCGTCACGCCGGGTTCCACGCCGCCCAGTTCGACCACGCTCGAAGAGGAAGGCGTCGTCATCGACGACTTCCTGCTGCTCGACGGCGGCGAATTGCGCGAGCGCGAGTTCCGCGCGCTGCTCACCGGAGCGCCGTACCCCGCGCGCAGCCCCGACACCAATGTGTCGGACATCAAGGCCCAGATCGCCGCCAACCAGGCCGGCATCCGCGAACTCAACGCGCTGGTCGCGCGCTACAGCTGGCCGGTGGTCGAGGCTTATATGGGCCATGTGATGGCCAATGCCGAGGAAAGCGTGCGCCGGGTGATCGACCGCATCGGCGACGGCCGTTTCGACTATCAGATGGACGATGGCGCGCGGCTCAAGGTAGCCGTCAAAGTGGATCATGCGCGTCGCGAGGCAACCATCGATTTCACCGGCACCAGTGCGCAGCGCACCGGCAATTTCAATGCGCCGCCGGCCGTAACCCGCGCGGTGGTCCTCTTCGTCTTCCGCTGCCTGGTCGGCGACGACATCCCGTTGAACGAGGGTTGCCTGAAGCCGCTCAAGATCGTGGTGCCGGACCGCAGCTTCCTGGCTCCCCGGCCGGGCAGCGCCGTGGTGGCCGGCAACACCGAAGTCAGCCAAGCGACCTGCAACGCTTTGCTGGGCGCGCTGGGCGCCAGCGCCTCGTCACAGGCCACGATGAACAACTTCCTTTTCGGCAACGCACGGCACCAATATTACGAGACCATCTGCGGCGGCGCGGGCGCCGGTCCCGCCTTCGACGGAGCCTCGGCCGTCCACACGCAGATGACCAACACGCGCATCACCGACCCCGAAATTCTCGAACTGCGCTATCCCGTGCGACTGGAGGAATTCGCCATCCGCCGCGACTCCGGCGGCCGCGGCCGGCATCGGGGCGGTGACGGCGTTGTAAGACGGTTGCGCGTGCTTGAGGCGATGACCGCATCGCTGGTCGCGTCCCGCCGCACCGTCGCGCCCTTTGGACTGGAAGGCGGACGCGACGGCCTGCCCGGACGTCAATGGGTGGAGCGTGCGGACGGCACGCGCGAGTCTGTCGCCGGCATCGTCAGGATCGAACTTGAAGCCGGCGATGCGATCATCATCGAAACGCCGGGCGGCGGCGGCTTTGGAAAGTCCGGATAATCCGTGCCGCCGCGCGGCGCGCGGTCCCCGAAATCTTTAGATCAGATATAGCGGACGGCGGTCATCGCGATGAGTGTGATCGCGAGCAGGATGGTTGCGATCCGCTCGCCGGCGGCCATCCGGCGGCGCAGAGCCGTCGGGTCCGCGCCGGCGATAATCTTACGCCGCGCTCCGCCGATCAACGCACCCTGCACGCCCGCCGCGGCAAACGCTGCGGCCACGCCGACGGCAAGAATCTGCTCGGCCATCCCGAACGGGCCGCGATGAAGTTCGCCCCAGAGATAGAAGCCGGTGATCACGGCAAGGGCGGCCGCGCCCATCTGGGCTCCGAACAGTTGTTCGGCCCGCTCGCCGCCCAGCCACGCCAGAGTGAAGGTCGAGCCGGCCCAGAACACGGCGGCCAGAACATGGAGCACGAGGACCGTGATAAGCACGCTGAGCATGGGGCTTCCCCTTCCATTCTTCTATATTCGATACGCATATTGCACGGGTTTTCGCATTTTTGGCCTGAGGGCGGCCGGCGGATCGAAAACGAACGTGTGTACGATGATCCAGGCGATGCCGTCCAATGCGGTGATGCGAATCCCGGCGTGAACGCCCGCGATCGCCCAAAAGCGGCATCAAACCTCCAGCCGATCACCCGGACGCGCCACAAGGGCATAGAGCGCCGGCATCAGAAAAATGCTGATCAAAAGTCGCGTGAGCAAGCCGCCGACAATGACCAGGGCAAACGGCCGTTGGGAATCCGTGCCGACCCCCGTCGCCAGCGCCGCTGGCAACAACCCCAACGACGCGACCAGCGCGGTCATCATGATCGGGCGCAACCGCAGGATCGCACCCTGTCGGATAGCCTCGGCCATGGGTGTGCCGCTGCGGCGAAGTTCGTTGACATAGGAGATATAGACGACGGCCGTCAGCACCGACACACCAAACAAGGCCAGGAAGCCCACGCCGGACGAAACCGAAAACGGCGTGCCCGTGATCCAGAGCGCCATGATGCCACCCATCGGCGCCGACAGCAGCACGCCGAGCAAGGTGATGAACGGGAATTTGAAATTGCTGTAGAGCACGAAAAGGAGGAAGAAAATAAGCGACAGAGTGAGCGGCAGAATAACGCTCAGCTGCCGGCTCGAAGCGGTGTATTGCGAATATTCTCCACCCCAATCCAAACGGTAGCCCTGCGGCACGGAAACCTTTCGTCTGACCTGCCGAATGGCATCTCCCACCGCAGAGGCAAGATCGCGTCCCTGCACCGAAAACTGGACGCCGATGTAACGCGAATTGTCCTGCCGATAAATGAAGGACGCGCCGTTCGTCACCTTGATGTCCGCCAGTTCCTTGAGCGGGATTTCCTGTCCGGCAGGTGTCAGCACCGGGATATTTCCGATGGCCTGGGCGTTGTCCCGATATCGGCGGTCGAGGCGAACGACGAGATCAAACTCCTTTTCTCCCTGCACGACCTGGGTCGCCACATCCCCGCCGATGGCCGTCTGGATCAGGCTGTTGATATCGGCGACGTTCAATCCGTAACGGGCGATCTTGGCGCGATCGATGTTGATGGTGAGGCTCGGCTGCCCGAGCTCCTGTACCAGGGTCACGTCACGGATTCCGCGTACCCCTTCCAGTATCTGTTTGATGGCTTTGCCTTTTTGCTGAAGCGTTTCCAGATTGGGGCCGAAGATTTTGACAGCCAGGGCGCTTTTCAAACCCGTTTCCGCCTCGTCCACCGCATCCTCGGCCGGCTGGGTGTAGTTGAAAATGATCCCCGGAAACTGCTGGAGCTTCCGGTTTATCGCCTTGATCAGTTCCGGTTTGGTGCGATAGGGGCCGGTCCATTGCGCATAAGGCTTGAGCCCGACATAGAACTCGTCGTTGAAGAACCCTGTCGAATCCGTGCCGTCGTCGGGGCGCCCCAATTCCGAGGTCACCGTGGTGACTTGCGGAAAGGAGCTCAAGATTTCCCGCACCTTGGGAGAGAACTTCGCGGCTTCGTCGAAGGAAATGGTGTAGGGCATGGTCGCGCGCACCCACAGCGCGCCTTCATCCAGGTGCGGCATGAATTCGGCGCCGATGAAAGGGACGAGCAACAGCGAACCGGCCAATAACGCAGCCGACGCGAAAGTCGTCTTCCACGGACGAGCGAGGCAATAGTCGAGTCCCTTGACGTAAGCCGACTTGACGGCTTCAAGCGCGGCATTGCGGCGTTCCCGCACGCCGTTCCGCATGAACCACGAGCACAGCACGGGCAGCAACGTCAGCGTGACGATCAAGGAACCGACCAGCGCGAAGACCATCGTATCCGCCATCGGCTTGAACAGCGTCCCGGAAGGCCCGGACAGGACATAGATCGGCAGGAAGCTGACCACGATCACCGCGACCGCGTAGAACAGCGGGCGGTCCACCTCCGCCGCGGCATCCTTGATGATTTCGACGACGTTGAGCGGCCTTTCCTCGTGCAGGGCGATCTGGCGGAAGATGTTCTCGACCATGAACACCGCGCCGTCCACCAGGATGCCGAAGTCGACCGCCCCGATGGAGAGCAGATTGGCCGAGGCGTTTTGGAGATCGAGACAGATAAATGCGAACAACAGCGCCAGCGGGATGGTGATCGCGACGATCATTCCCGCTCGAAAGTCGTAGAGAAAGAATATGAGAACGACGACGACCAGGAACATGCCTCGAAGCAGGTTCTGCGTCACGACCTGCGTCGTCAGCGCGATCAAGTCGCTGCGATCGTAGAACGGATGAACTTTGACGTCCTTGGGCAGGATTTCGTTGTTGAGTTCCCTGGTCTTCGCCTCGACGCGCTTGAGGACGTTCTGGGTTTTTTCGCCCGTGCGCATCAGGATGACGCCTTCGACGGCATCATTCTGTTTCTCGTAGCCGAACTCGCCCAGACGCGGCGCAATGCCGATGGCCACGCGGCCGACGTCCTTTACCAGCACCGGTGTGCCCTTGTGCACCGCCAGGACGACATTGCCGATGTCCTTCAACCTTTTGAGGCGGCCCATGCCGCGCACGTAGTAAAATTGACTGCCTTGCGAATAGAACCCGCCGCCGGCGTTGGCGTTGTTGGCAGCGAGCGCACTCTCCACCTGCGCCACCGACAGGCCGGCCCCGGCGACCTTGGCCGGATCGAGCAGCACCTGATATTGCATGGTGCCCCCGCCGAACCCCGAATCATCGGCTACGCCGGGAACGGATTTGTATTGGGGTTCGACGATCCAGTCCTCAAGGGTCTTGAGTTCCATCGCCGACCGGTCGGGGCTTTGCAGCACGTAGCGATAGATGAGACCCGAAGGCGACGACAGCGGCGACACCGAGGGAGCAACGCCGTCCGGCAGGCCGAGACCAGGCAACCGGTTGAAAACCCGCTGACGGGCGAAATAGTTGTCCGTCCCGTTGTGAAAAGTGAGAATGACGTCGGACAATCCGTAGAGCGAGATCGAACGGATCGCGGCCGTTCGCGGAATGCCGTTCATGCCCCTTTCGATGGGCACCGTGATGAGGCGTTCCACTTCCTCGGCGGCGTGACCGGGCCACTGGGTGATGATCTCGACCATGGGCGGCGAAAGATCGGGATAGGCATCCACCGGCAGGCGGTCGAGCGAGCGCGTCCCCGCGCCGATCAACAGGAGCGTCATGAGGACGATGAGAAGGCGCTGCCGCAGCGAAGAAGCCACGATCCGGTTCATGACCGAAGCCGTCCGCGGCGCGGGCTCGGTTTGACGCGTATGATCGCTCATTGGTTTTGCATGAATTGAATGAAGAGTGCGCCGTCAGCCACAATCCGGTCGCCGGCTCGCAGCCCCGCGGTTATGTCGTATCGGTCTCCGACCCGATAACCCAAGGTCACGTGCCGCCGCGCGAAGCTGCCGTCGCGCTGAGCGACATAGACGAAGGGAAGATTCTCGTCGTCGCGCAGAACCGCCGAGATCGGGGCCAGCAGTCCGGAGTTCTCCTCCCGCGAGTGGATGAGCACGCGAACATACATCTGCTTCTTGAGAAGGTCTCCCGGATTCTCGACGACCACACGCGCGGCCACCGAACGCGTATCCGGGTCGACGACAGCAGAGATGTTTTTCACGATTCCGGAAAGGTTATGCGAGATGCCCGTCTCCACCTCAGCCGGGTCTCCGACGGAGATCGAACCGATGTCGGAACCGAAAATTTGCGCCATGACCCAGACGTGCGAAAGATCGGCGACGGTGAAGCACGGCGTGGCGCCGGCCGACAGAAGCTCTCCGGGCGTTATGAATTTTTCCACAACCGTTCCCGCGATCGGCGAGCGAATTATGCCCTCGATGCGTGAAATCGGCCGTCCATCCTTGACGTCCTTGATGGTTTGCGGATCGACATTCAGCGCGACCAGCGCCTGCCGCGCCGCGTCGCGGTCAGCCTCGGCACCGACGGCGTCGGTTTCCGCCTGCTCTTCTTCACGCCGAGAAACGCCTTGGTGCTGGAGAAGATCCTTGTCGAGATCGGCAAGCCGTCTGGCGGTCCGCGCGGCGGAGAGCGCCTTGCGATACGTGCTGACGGCCGCCGCAAAATCCGGGGACGCCACGACCGCCAAAGGCTGCCCTTTCCTCACCTTTTCGCCGAGGGTGACGAACAGCCGCGACACCGGGCCGGAAAACGGCGCCAAGACGCTTGTGGACCGGTCGTTGTCGAAATCGACCACCCCGGTCGCCTCAATCGTCTTGCTGAACCTGGTCGATGCGACGGTGTAAAGGTGGATGTGCGGTCGCTGGGCTGCCGTCAGAGTCACATTACTGGCCGTCGCGGATGACGGTGTACTGGCCGTTTTGCGCGAACAGCCGGCGAACGACACGGCCGTCACCACCGCCATGGCGGCAACGGCCAGTGCGCGCGCGAATTTTCTCCGGCGTCCTTCAGGCGGCATCCCGCTAAGCGATTTATTTTGCATGTTTATCCTCGGTCAAATCCGCACGATGCCACCACCCGCCGCCAAGCGCCTGAAACAAGGCGGCCGTATCGGCATAACGATTGGCCTGGGCCTGAACCAAGCCGATCCGGGCCTGTTGATAGGCTTGCTCGGCGCTCAACAGCGCCGGATAGCCGGTGTAGCCGTCCTGCAATTGTCGTCGAGACAGATCCAGCGTTACCTTGGCGGCGCCGGCGGCCGCTGCAGCCGCCTTCACGGCGTCGGCGTCCTGTTCGAGCGCCGTCAATGTGTCGGCGACATTCTGAAAGGCCGTCAGGACCGTGCTGCGATATTGCTGAGCCGCCTGAACGTACGCCGCCCTCGCGGCGCGTTCCTGGTGCAGCAGCGTTCCGCCTTCGAAAATGGGCGCCGTTACGGCCGCACCCAAGCCCCAGAACCCCGTGCCCGACGTGAACAGCTGATCGAAGGCGAGCGCCGTGCCGCCGGTATTCGCCGTCAGCTCGATGTTCGGCAGACGGTTCGCTATGGCAATCCCGATTCCGGCACTGGCGGCGTGCAGGTTCGCCTCGGCCTGGCGCACGTCCGGACGCTGCGCGACGAGTTTCGAAGGAAGACTTACGGGCAGTTCCTCCGGCAATTGCAGACTCGAAAGCTCGAATTTCTCCACCGGCGCCTGGCTCGGAAAGCGGCCCGTCAGAACCGCGAGAAGATCATGGAGCTGGGCGGATTGCTTGAGGAGCGGCGGCAGCATGGCGTTCGCTTGCGCGAGCTGCGATCTCTGCGCGGCAACGTCGAGCCCGCTGGCATAGCCTTTGGCCAGCTGGTACTTCAGGATTTGCAGCATCTTGGTGTCGGCGCCGATGATCTGGCGGGTCGCGTCGATCTGCGCTTCGATCGACGCCTGCTGGATCGCCGTGACCACCACATTGGCGGTCAACGTGGTGTAGGTCGCGATCATCTGGAAGCGGACGGACTGTTCCTGCGCCTCCAAGGACTCCGTGGTCCGGCGGTTCAAGCCGAAAACATCGGGCACATACGAAACGCTGACCTGCGGTGTGAAAAGATTGAATTGAAACTCGTTCGGCACGACCGGGTAGTTGGGCACCGGCGCGAGTATGTCCGATGCCTTCTGGCGGCTCGCGGAGAAGCCGCCCGTGACACTGGGAAAGTAAACGCCCCGTTGGGCCAGGACATTTTCCCGTGCCACCGACAGCGCCGCTTGCGCCGCCTTGAGGTCGGGATTGCCTGCCAGCGACCGTGCGATCAGATCGTTGAGAGGTTTGGAATGGAACAAGGTCCACCAGTCCCCGGAAATATCGCTTCCTTTGGCAAAGCGCTGGGCTTCGCCACCGGCGACGTTCGGGCTCGCGACGGTGGTCGATAGCGGACGGGCTGTATAACCGTTGACATCCGGAGCAGCAGGCACCTTAAAGTCGGGCCCCACCGCACAGCCGGAAAGCAGCAACAAAGTCAGGGCCGCGATGAACGGCGGCACGCGCGATGGCGGCGAATTGGCCCGCTTGAAGTCGAGCGAAAAATTTCGCTCGACACCGTTGATGGTCATCTGGTCCAGCCGTTCTTTGTTCAATACGCCCGTGTGGCTTTGGCGCGGATATCCAACGCCCAGCGCCCTGATTGCGATAACCGAATCGCACTCATGCCCCTACGAAACTGTGCTTCATCGAGGGAAGGTGGATTTAGCGGCGCGGCGGCGCGCGGCTTTGCCAATCATGCGCGATCGCGACGGAAACCGCCCGTGCCGTGAAGACGAGCACGTCGGCTTTGACCCATACGAAGGGCAGATGCAGAAGCGGTGTCGCCGATGCGACGAAGACACCGGCCAGGGCGACCGCCTGGCAGAACGGGCAATCCACAGGGCTATTGTCGAGCGGGGCTTTGTGTTGCGCGAGCGACTGCGTGGCGGCGCTTTCGACGATGCCGCCAAAGCCTTCCGACCAGGCGTGGATATGAGTTTGGGTGATATAGGACTGCAGACCGAAGGCGAGGACGACAACGAACACGACGAAACGCGACGCCGAACCCAGGCGCCGGATTCCCGAATATCCCACTGCGGCAGCCGTCATAAAGCCTGCAATCGAGAGAATTGCCAAGTCTATGCTACATCGGGCGCGATCTCGCAATGGCGCTTCCTTGCCGTTCGCATCACATCAATGTCAATTAACGGTAACCTTCGGCACAATTGAGCGGCCCCGAGCCGGTTCTGACGCGAGCAGGCCGGCGTACCAGTCTTTCGGGAAGTCGACGGGCCGTTGCATTGGCGCCCGACAGTCCAAGAGATAGAGAGTGATCAGATTTTCAAACGTTGTAGGATCGGTCCCGGATCGAGATTTTGGGCTCTCGCCGCGGTCAATTGCACAATTCGTGCGCAGTCAGAGGTCCGCCATGGGAACGTTTGGTCAATGTCGGTGCACAGCGGGGATGCTGACGCTCAGGTCACAAAAAGCCTAGGTAGCCGTTTGAAAAATCAAGAAAAAATCTTCGCCGTGGCACCGATGATGGAGTGGAGCGACCGGCATTGCCGAATGCTGCATCGCCTGCTCAGCGATCGCGCGCGCCTCTACACCGAGATGGTGACGGCGATGGCGGTCATCCGCGGCGACCGCGCGCGGCTGCTCGACTACGACGCGCGTGAACATCCCGTGGCGCTGCAACTGGGCGGGGCGGAGCCGACGCAGCTGGCCGAGGCGGCGAAGATCGGGGCTGATTTCGGATACGACGAGATCAATCTGAATGTCGGCTGTCCGTCGGACCGCGTGCAGTCGGGGCGCTTCGGAGCCTGCCTGATGCGCGAGCCGGCGCTGGTTGCGGAGTGCGTGACGGCAATGCGCGCGGCGGTTTCGATTCCCGTCACGGTGAAATGCCGCATCGGCGTCGACGACCAGGAACCGGGCGAAGCGCTGCGCGGGCTCATCGCCGCGTGCACGGCAGCCGGTATCAACACGTTCATCGTGCACGCGCGCAAGGCATGGCTGGAAGGCCTGTCGCCGAAAGAAAACCGCGATGTGCCGCCGCTCGACTATAACCTCGTTTACGCGGTCAAGCGCGAGAACCCGGCGCTGACCATCGTGCTGAACGGCGGCATCGCCACGCTCGATCAGGCTGAGGCGCATCTGAAGCACGTCGACGGCGTGATGCTGGGGCGGGCGGCCTATCAGTCGCCCGGGCTCCTCGCCGAAGTGGATGCGCGGTTCTTCGGCGGCGGATCACGCACGGTCGAGGCGGCTGTGGATGCTTATCTCGACTACGTCGCGGCCCAGTTGGCGCACGGCGTGCCGCTGAACGCCATGACCCGCCACATGCTCGGTATGTTCAGCGGACGTCCGGGCGCGCGCCGGTTCCGTCGTCACCTGAGCGAGAACGCGACGCGACCGGGTGCCGGTATCGACGTGCTGCGCGACGCGCTAGCCTTCGTCGCGCGGCACGAAAATGTTGCGGCCTAAGCAGGCGCGGCGCTCGGATCGCGGAACCAGCCGTGACTGTAGCACCAGTGCAGGAACAGATCCGGCCAGGCCGAAGCCGGTTTGCCCTCCGCGAGCCGGATGCCAAAACCGTGCTGGCCTTCCTCGAAGACGTGCAGCTCGGCGGAAACCTTGGCGTTGCGCAGCGCGTTGAACATCGCCATGCCGTTCGCCATCGGCGGCACAGTGTCGTCGTCGGCGGCGAAGCAGACGAAGCTCGGCGGCGTCTTGCGCGTCACCAGCTTCTCGCAGGAATAGGCGTCGATCAGCGCCTGCGGCGGATTGGGACCGAGCAGCTTATCGCGCGAGCCCATATGTGCGCCCGGGCCCATGGTGATGACGGGATACATCAGACCGGCGAAGGCCGGCCTGGCATCCTCGGAGTCGACGTCGTCGACGGGCCTGTAGACGGTATCGTAGGGCCGCGTTGCCAGCGACGCCGCGACATGGCCGCCGGCCGAAAAACCGAGCACGCCCGTTCGATGGGGATCAATGCCGTATTTCTGCGCCTTGGCGCGGATGATCCGCATGGCGCGCTGCGCGTCCTGCAACGGCACGTCCTTGCCGTCGGCCCAGCCTTCGCCGGGCAGGCGATAGCGCAGCATGAAGACCGTTACGCCGGACGCGTTGAGCCGCCGCGCGGTTTCCTCGCCTTCCTTGTCGATCACGATGCGGACGTAACCGCCGCCCGGCGCGAGCAGCACCGCCGAGCCGTCCGGCTTGTCGGGGCGGAACACGGCGAGCAGCGGCGTGCCGATGCTGTCGACGTAACGATCGTGGAAGGCCACGGCGTCGTCGCTGCGTTCGACGATCCTGGCTTCGAGCTTGACGCCCTCGCCGCCCGGCGGTGTTCCCGGCCACAGGGGCACGATTTCCGTCGGATCGGTGGAGAGCATGCCCTGTGCGTTCATGTCCTCCGCCAAAGTCCGGGTTGAAAGTCCGGCCAGCGCCGTCACGCCGAGACCAAGCACCGTCCGCCTGTCCATGCACCCTCCCCGCTTATCGTTGACCGCAGCATGGCTTGCGCATGCCGCCGAATGCAAGTTCACTCGCGCCGCAGCGCCGCGGGACACGACCGAATGGATTTTATGACCGCCATGGGGGGAAACGACCTGGGCACGCTGGCGCTGGGCCTGCTGATGGCCGGCGTGGTGTCGGGCCTAGTCGCCGGCACACTGGGCGTCGGCGGCGGCATCGTGATCGTACCGGTGCTGTATCAGGTGCTCGCCGCGATGAGCGTTCCCGAAGGCCTGAGGATGCACATCGCAATTGGAACGTCTCTCGCCGCCATCATCCCGACCTCGATCTCCTCGCTGCGCGCGCACAACAAGAACGGTGCGGTCGACTGGGAACTGCTGAAGCGCTGGGCGGGGCCCATGCTCGCCGGTGTGGTCGTGGGAAGCGTGTTGGCGAGTCTGGCCCGCGGACCGACGTTGACGCTGTTCTTCGGACTGGTGGCATTGCCGGTCGCGGCGCAGTTTGCATTCGGCAAAGAGAGCTGGCGGCTGGCGGACAAACTGCCTGGTGGCGCGCGCGGCGTGCTTCTGCCGTTCGGTATCGGCGGCGTCTCCGCCATGATGGGCATCGGCGGCGGAACCGTCGGCGTGCCGGCGATGACGCTGTGCGGCGTGCCGGTCCATCGCGCGGTGGGCACGGCGTCGGCCTTCGGCACCATCATCTCCGTTCCGGGCGCGATCGGCGCGGCGATCGCCGGGTTCGGCGCCGCGGGGTTGCCGCCCTATTCGCTGGGCTACGCCAACCTGCTCGGTTTCCTGTTGATCGCGCCGGTGTCGTTCTTCGTCGCGCCCGCCGGCGCCGCCATCGCGCACCTGACCGACAGGGGCCGGCTGCGCAAGATGTTCGCCCTGCTGATCGCCGTGACGACAATCAAGATGCTGTGGGACGCATTGGGATAGATACGCGAATAGGGAGTAGCGAGTAGGAGAAATTTCCATTCGCTACCCGCCATTCGTATCAAATCTTCTGATCGTACTCGCCCACTTCCTTGTGCTTCGACAGGCGGCTGTCGAGGTCGGCGAAGATCGCGCGCATATTGGCTTCCGAGGTTGGACTTTCGACGACGACCACGAGCGACGGCTTGTTGGAGGACGCGCGCACCAGACACCAGGTGCCGTCTTCCAGCGTCACGCGCACGCCATTGACCGTGACGATGCCGGCGATGTTCTGCCCCAACACCTTCTCGCCGCGCGCTTTCAGCCCTTCGTATTCCTTGGTGATCGCGGCCACGACATCGTACTTGGCGTCGTCGGCGCAATACGGCGCCATGGTCGGCGAGCTCCAGGTCTTGGGCAGCGTGGCCTCAAGCTGCGACATCGTCTTGCCGCCCGCGCGATCCAGCATTTCCAGAATGGCGATCGCCGCGATGATCGCGTCGTCATAGCCGCGGCCGACCGGCGGGTTGAAGAAATAATGACCGCTCTTCTCGAAGCCGGCGACCGCCTTGAGTTCTGCCGTGCGCCGTTTGATGTAAGAATGACCGGTCTTCCAATAATCGACGCGGACACCGCGCTGCTTGAGCACGGGATCTGCGAGATAGATGCCGGTCGATTTCACGTCCACGACGAACTGCGCGTTCGGGATATTCTGGGACAGATCGCGAGCCAGCAACACACCGACCTTGTCGGCAAAGATTTCTTCGCCCATGTCATCGACTACGCCGCAACGGTCTCCGTCGCCGTCGAAGCCGAGGCAAAGCTCCGCCTTGTGCTCGCGCACGGCGTCGGCCATGGCGTGCAGCATGTGCAGGTCTTCGGGATTGGGATTGTATTTCGGGAAGGTGTAGTCCAGCTCCGTATCCATCGGAATGACCTCCGCGCCGATGCGCCGGAGCGCTTCGGGCGCAAAGGCGCCGGCCGTGCCGTTGCCGCAGGCGGCAACCACCTTGATCGGGCGCGACAGCTTGTGGCCCTCGGTCACCGCCTGCAGATAACGCTCGCGGAAATTCTCTACGAACCTGTAGCTGCCGCCGGTCTGTGTCTTGCCCTCGCCACCCAGGACGATCTGCTTCAGGCGGCCAATCTCGTCAGGGCCGAATGTCAGCGGTCTGGCCGCGCCCATCTTCACGCCGGTCCAGCCGTTTTCGTTGTGGCTGGCGGTCACCATCGCCACGGCGGGAACATCGAGCGCGAATTGCGCATAATAGGAGACCGGCGTCGTGGCCAATCCGACGTCCAGCACTTCGCAGCCCGCGTTCATCAGCCCGAGAACAAGCGCCTGTTTGATCGACAGCGAATAGGAGCGGTAGTCATGACCGGTGACCACCCTGGGCGCACCAACCTCGTGCAGATAGGTGCCGAGACCCAGCCCCAGCGCCTGCACGCCCAGCAGATTGATCTCCTTCCCGAACAGCCAGCGGGCGTCGTATTCGCGGAAGCCGTTGGCCGTGACCAAGGGGAAGTTCTCGAAATCGAAGGTGTTGGGCTTCAGATCGCTTCGGGGCTTGGACATGACTTCTGGTGCTCGCACGATGGAAAGGCGAGTTGTCTATCCCAAAGGCAAGGCAAACGTCAGTGGAATCTGAGGGACATCCGCGCACGGCGATCGACGCCTGGGCTCCCTATTTCCCCGTCCAAATAATGTGATACACTAATATATACAATTTCGAAGTGTGCAATGGATCGAGACCTTATTAATGCCACCGAACGGGCTGCCGTCCAGCGGCTGGCCGTCGTACTTGCTCTGCCCGCATTCGAGCAAGGCTGGGTCTGGCTGGCCGGCGCAGGGCCGGGCGATCCGGGACTGGTCACCGCGCTTGGCCTGCACGCCATCGCCGGCGCCGACGTCATCCTCTACGACGCGCTGGTCAACGAGACGCTGCTCAAGCTGGCGCGGCCGGGCGCCGAACTGATCTACGCGGGCAAGCGTGCCGGCAAGCGCTCCTGCAAACAAAGCGACATCTCCCGCACGCTGGTATCGCTGGCACGCAAGAACAAGCGCGTGCTGCGGCTGAAGGGCGGCGATCCGTTCGTGTTCGGACGCGGTGCCGAAGAGGCTCTCACCTTGGCGCGGGCCGGCGTGCCGTTTCGCGTCGTGCCCGGTGTGACGGCCGGCATCGGTGGGCTGGCCTATGCCGGAATTCCGGCGACGCATCGCGACACCAATCACGTCGTAACGTTTCTCACCGGCCATGGCGCGGACGGGAAGCTGCCGGCGCTTGATTGGGCGGCCATTGCACGCGGCTCGCCGACCATCGTGCTCTATATGGCAAGGAAATATGCGGGCGAGATCGCCGCGAAACTGATCGACGCGGGACGTGGCGCCGACGAGCCTGCGGCGATCGTCAGCAATGCATCGTTCGCCGACCAGAGCGTGCACGTGACGACGCTCGACGAACTAGGCGCTGCTGCCGCGGAAAGCGCGGCGCCCGCAATCTTGGTCATCGGCGAGAACGTGAAGCTGCGCGCAGGGCTGGACTGGCTGGGCGCGCTGGCGGGCAAGGCTCTCGAACCTGGCAAGCTGAATGTCGTGAAGCTCAGCGACGCAGGTTAGCACGCGCCAATCGCCCCTTAAGTTCACGCATGAGGAGCGCGCGTTCCGCGTCGCCTATCGTGCCCCATCGCGCGATTTCGTCGAGCGTGCGCCCGCAACCCGTGCACAGACCGCTGCGGGCGTCCATCGTGCAGATCTTGACGCAAGGGCTTTCGATCATAAGCTGCCGAAAATGCTTTCTTAACCGAGAAGATAGTGTCGCGTCACCGTCGGCGCGAGAGGCCAAGACTTAACTTCCACTTAAGATCGAAGTTTTACATTTACCCGGTCAAGGCGGGTGGACGACATGGCGAAGGCGCAATTTCACAAGAACCAGCGTGTCTATGTAAAGCCCGTCGGCACATGGGCGCTTGTCGAGCACGTCGTGCCGCACTGGGCCAAGGGCCTCGATGAACCGATCCGCGTGCATTACGACTGCGGTCTGGGCCGCGAATTCGCCGCCGAGGAGCTGCAGGCCGAGGAGCCGCTGCAGGATCACGTCGTGCCGACCGGCGAAACCTGGCGGATCGTGCGGGCCCGCAACAAATGGCAACCGACGGAAGATTGCTCGCGCCATCCGGTGCCGGGTACCTATCCCGTCGTCATCACCGGCCAGGCGGATTGGGGCGGCTGGCGCGTGCCGGGCGCGGAATACGACCTCGACCCGGCGAAGATTGAACGCCAAGCGCGGATGATTGCAGCCGTGCCCAGATTTGCAAGCTTTGCGAAGGGCCTAGTGGAATGGGCACGCCGGTCAGGCGAGGACATGCCGACTGCATTGGCCGATCTCGCACACGACGCGCAGGACATCCTCTCGCATCTCGATCGGGAAAGCTGATATCTCTGTCCGGTCAGACTCAGAGCGTCACATTTTGACACCTCATTATTCGGAATCTCCCGACCCCCGCCAGGACTCGGACATCACGTCATTCGAGCTGGTCACGCTCGACGAGCTGGAAAGCCCCGCCGTCAGGGAGGGCGCCGGGTACTGGCGCACCCTGCGGGGAAACAGACGCTATCCGGCGCGCAAGGACATCCTTCCGCGCGACATCGCTTCCATTCTGCGCAACATGATCCTGATCAAGGTCATCGACGGCTGCTCCGACTTCGAATTCCGCATCGCCGGCGACGCCCAAGTGCAGGCCCACGCCATCCCTTTCCAGGGCCGGCGCCTCAATCAACTAATGCAGATCGCGCCCGCATTTTGCCTTTCCCTGCGCAGCATCTTCATCCATGTCGTCCTGAGCGGCGCGCCGGCCGCAGTACGCGGCCGCATGGGCGCGGACTTTCCGAACGCGAAATACACTTATTGTGAAAGCATGTTTCTGCCGCTCGGGGCAGGCGATGACGCCGTCGACCATCTGATGATGTTCAGCACTTATGTTGCACGCACGTTCGTCAACGGCAAAAATTAATGCGCCGTGATGGCAGGCCGATGCCTTTCCCAAGAACACTGTAAAAAACAGGAGCGCCAGCCGCACGCTTTCGCTATACCGATGCGCCCCCGAGCAAGGAACCGACATGCGGACCGAAGAACCACGCGCCATTCGCCTGAAGGATTATCGCGCACCGGACTACAAGGTGTCGAAAATATCTCTCGATTTCGTGCTCAGCCCCGAAGCCACGCGCGTGACAGCCCTGATGACGGTGGCACGCACCGGTGTGCTGGCGCCGCTGGTGCTTGATGGCGAGCATCTGAAGCTGGTTTCCGTCGCCCTGGACGGCCGCGTGCTCGGTACTGAAGATTATGCCGTCGACGCCGAAACGCTCACCATCGACAAGGTGCCGGAGCACTTTACGCTGGAGATCGTCACCGAGATCGCGCCAGCCAAGAACACCTCGCTCGAAGGGCTGTATCTGGCCAAAGGCATTTTCTGTACGCAATGCGAAGCGGAGGGTTTCCGGCGGATCACCTATTTCCTGGACCGGCCGGACGTTTTGGCCGTCTATACGACGCGCATCGAAGCGGACAAGGCGCTGTGTCCGGTTCTGCTGTCGAACGGCAATCCGATCGCCGGGGGCGAGTTGCCGGGCGGGCGGCATTTCGCGGTGTGGCACGATCCGTTTCCCAAGCCCTGCTACCTGTTCGCCCTGGTGGCGGGCGATCTGGGCGTCATCACCGATCATTTCATCACCATGTCCGGCCGCAAAGTGGACCTGAGGATTTTCGTCGAACACGGCAACGAGCCCAAAGTGCTTTATGCGATGGACTCGCTCAAGCGGGCGATGAAATGGGACGAAGAGAAATACGGCCGCGAATACGACCTCGACATCTTCATGATCGTCGCCGTCTCGGCCTTCAATTTCGGCGCGATGGAGAACAAAGGTCTCAACATCTTCAACGACAAGGTGCTACTGGCCTCGCCCGAGACTGCCACCGACGACGACTATGCGCACATCGAAGCCGTCGTCGCCCACGAGTATTTCCACAACTGGACGGGCGACCGCATCACCTGCCGCGACTGGTTCCAGCTGTCGCTCAAAGAAGGCCTGACGGTCTTCCGCGACCAGAGCTTTTCCGCGGACCAGCGCTCGGCCGGCGTCAAGCGCATCGAGGACGTCCGCTTGCTGCGCCTGCGCCAGTTCCAGGAGGACGGCGGGCCGCTGGCCCATCCGGTACAGCCGCAGAGCTACATCACCATCGACAACTTCTACACCGCGACCGTCTATGAGAAGGGTGCGGAAGTCATACGCATGCTGAAGACGCTCGTCGGCGAAGACGGTTATCGCAAGGCGACCGATCTCTATTTCGAGCGCCATGACGGCCAAGCGGCGACCGTGGAGGATTGGGTCAGGTGCTTCGAAGACACCAGCGGCCGCGATCTTTCGCAGTTCCGGCTGTGGTACGTGCAAGCGGGCACGCCGGTCATCGAGGCCAGGGGTGCATACGATCCGGGGCAGAAGACCTATGCGCTGACGCTGAAGCAGAGTCTGGCGCCCACGCCCGGCCAGCCCGTCAAGAAGCCGATGCACATCCCCGTGCGGCTCGGCCTGCTGGGGAAGGCCGGCCGCGCGCTGCCGCTGACGCTGGAGGGCGAGAACGCCCAAGGGCCCGAGGAACGGGTGCTCGAACTCACGGATGCCGAGCAGACCTTCACCTTCGTAGGCGTCGACGAAGCGCCGCTGCTGTCGGTCGGCCGCGGTTTTTCCGTACCGGCCACCTTCAAAGTCACGCAAAGCGGCTGGGAACGGGCGGCGCTGATGGCGCACGATCCAGACTCCTTCAATCGCTGGGAGGCGGGGCAGACGGCCGCAAGGACGACGATGCTGGATGCGATCAGCGGCAAGGTCTCCGGACCCGATCCGCTTTATGTCGAAGCCGTCGGCGAAGTTCTGGCGCGCGCCAAGGACGACATGGCGTTCGCCGCCAACATGCTGACGCCGCCGCTCGAAAGCGAGATGGCGATGGCCATGACGGTCGTCGATCCGGATGCGATCCATGCCGCGCGCCTGACGCTGATCCGCGCCATTGCCGCCGCGCACGGCGAAAAGTTCGCCGCGCTGTATGACAGCCTGTCCGCAACAGGCACGTTCTCGCCGGATGCCGCGTCGGCGGGACGGCGGGCGCTGCGCAACGCTTGCCTGCGTTACCTCACCGCGGCCGACGACGACAAGGCGGCGGCGCTCGCCGCGGCGCATTACGAGGCCGCGACCAACATGACCGACATGATCGCCGGGCTCGCCACGTTGACGCGCATGGTGTCGCCGCGCGCGGATGCGGCCTTCGCGCATTTCTACAACCGCTTTGCCAAGGATCCGCTGGTGATCGACAAGTGGATGGGGCTGCAGGCGGGTTCGTCGCGGCCTGATACGGTGGAGCGCGTGCGCACGCTGATGGGTCACGCCGCCTTCGACATCAAGAATCCCAACCGCGTGCGGGCGCTGGTCGGCGCGTTTTCCGGCAACCAGCTGCGCTTCCACGCCGCCGACGGACGCGGCTATGCGCTGGTCGGCGAAACCATCCGCACCCTCGACAAGATCAACGCCATGGTGGCCGCGCGCATGGCCGGCGCCTTCGAGACCTGGCGGCGCTTCGACGACGGCCGCCAGGCGCTGATGCGGCACGAACTGGAGACAATGGCCAAGACGCCGGGCATTTCCTCGAACCTCTTCGAAGTCGCTACCAAGATGTTGGGCTGATTCGGCCTCGAAACAGGTGACAGCGAGTCCCCGATTCGCATAATCGACGAGGCGCGAATCACACCGCGCGGGCGGGTTTCATGGCGGGTGAACGGACAGCGGCATCGCCTTTGGCGCTCTTGCATGGGGTGTTGGCGAAGGTCGCCGCGCTGCCGACGCGCAACATCCGCGTCACGGTCCTGCTGTGCGTCGTCGCCATCGGGGGCAGTTTCGCCGCGGCCGGCGCGCTGCAGATGCGCTTCGACCGCGTGCAGGCATTGCGCCAGGCCACCTATTTCGAGACGCGGCGCGCAAGCGAGATCGCCAGCGTCGCCGAAGTTACCCTCGACCACTACGCGCGCTGGGGCCGCCTGTTCGCCGCCGACCAGGTGACCGACACCGCCTTTGCCGGATCGAGCGGATTGCGCGGCATCGCGGTGGCCGACACAAACGGGCGGACGCTGCGGGCGATCGGCGAGAGCATCGACATGGCGAGTCTGGCGGAGCTGGCGCGCAAGGGCCGCGTCGTGCTGGGCACGCCGCAGCGCACGGTCATCGCCTTCAGGGATAAGGAGGGGGTCGTCGCCGTATCCTTCGACGCGTCCGCGCTGGCGCCGGCGACGCTGCTGGACGGCGCGGATCTGACGGGCACGACGGGAAGCCTGCTCGCCGGTCTGCCGGAACAGAGCAACACGACCAGCGCATCGGTGAAGGGCTGGCCGGTCAAAGCGCGGGTTTCGCTGGATGATAGCGGAGCCCTCGCGGCCTGGTACGGCTCGCTGCCGCTTTATCTCTTTGTCATCCTGGGACCGGCGCTGGTGGGCGGCGCCCTCGCCGCCGTCTTCGTGCGCGAGTTCGAGCGCCGCGACAAGGCGGCGACGGCGATCCGCACCCTGCGCTCGACCCGGCCCGAGGAAGCCAAGCTGCTGGTGCGGCTGGCCAATGCCGAGCGCGGCGCGGTGGAGGCCCAGCGCTCGAAGGGCGAATTCGTCGCGCATATGAGCCACGAGCTGCGCACGCCGCTCAACGCCATCATCGGCTTCGCGGAAGTGATCGAGCGCGGCTTCTACGGCGCCGTCGGCCATCCGAAATATATCGAATACGCCCGCGACATCGGCATGGCGGGCCGCAGCCTGCATTCCAAGATCGGCGACATCCTGGAGTTCGCCAACCTGGAAGCCGGGCGCTATCCGCTGAAGCCCACGCGCTTCGACGTCACCGAAGTGATCGGCGCCTGCGTCAACGAGAATGTCGGGCGCGCCTTCTCGCGGCGCATCGCGCTGGAGATGGTGCCGGCCGAGCCGGCCGAGGTTCTCGCCGATGCGATGGCGGTGCGGCGGATCGTGACCAACCTGCTGTCGAACGCGCTGCTCTACACCCAGGAAGGCGGACGGGTGCGCGTCAGCGTGCGGCAGGACGAAGGCGCGGTCGCCGTCAGCGTGACCGACAACGGCAACGGCTTCAGCCCCGACGAAGCGAACGCCGCGGGCACGGCCTTCCGCCGCTTCGAACGCGCCGGCGTCAGCATGGGCGCGGGGCTTGGTCTCGCCATCGTCGTGGCGCTGGCGCGGCGCATGGGCGGCGCGGTCAGACTGGCCAGCGCGCATGGCGAAGGAACTTGCGCCGAACTCCGATTGCCGAAGGCATAGGCCCCATTAAATACGAAAAGGCGGGCACCGCGCGGCGCCCTCTTTCCAGCATAT
>VFSW01001217.1_pt1 | contig 39008 bp, 30 predicted proteins | sample 5358111 | NCBI WGS metagenome assembly VFSW01 (sample SAMN11554181, study PRJNA540505) | mine drainage metagenome | isolation source: sediment from site ElyBrook_90M | place: USA: Ely Copper Mine, Vershire, VT | collected 2017
CCCCCCTTTTTCACACTCTCCGACTGCAATTCAATCCTCTTATCTATTTATTTTCAATCACTTACATTTCTAGCAGGAAAAAATTAACCTCAAAAAACATGATTTTTCGGCGGTTTTTGGGGCAGTTTCTCGCACTTTCCCTCTCCGTTTTTCACACTTATAAGCCTCATTTTCGTCGTTTTTCGAGCCTTCCTGATGAATGCTAAAATCAAGTTTCCTGACCAAATGGAGTTCTCATTGAAGCTTGGAATCAGCGCCTTTGCTTGGACCACAGAATTTACTCCTGCGCATCTCGGACTACTCGACTTCGCCCATTCTCTCGGCTTCGACGGCTTTGAAATTCCGCTCTTCGATCCTTCCAAATTAGCCGTCAATGAACTCCGTCGTGGCTTTGAATCTTCCGGCATCGAATGCACAATCTGCGCCATTCTTCCTTCAGGCGTGAATCCCATCAGCGAAGACGCAACTACGCGCGCGCGTTCCGTCGAGCATCTGAAGCGCACCATTGAAACCGCTGCTGCTATGGGCGCTCATCGAATCGGCGGTCCGCTTTACGCGCCAATAGGCTATCTTCCTCCGCATCGACCAACAGCCGACGAATGGAAATGGGCCGTTGAAGCCTTTCATCAAATCACCGCATCGCTCGACGCGCATCAAATCACTCTCGCCATTGAGCCGGTCAACCGCTCAGAATCCTTCTTCCTGCGCACCGTCGCAGATTCCATCAGGCTCTGCGAAGCTATCGACCATCCTCGCATCGGTATCCTCATCGACACCTTCCACGCCAACATCGAAGAGAAGAACGTCGTCGCCGCAATCGAGAGCGCCGGACCTTGGCTCAAGCATCTGCACCTGAGCGAGAATGATCGCAGCCTCATCGGAAGCGGCCACATCGATTTCGTCGGCATCATCAAAACCCTGCGCAAAATCAATTACGATGGCTACCTGATGATTGAAGGCTTCGGCTACTCCGAAGATAAAGACAATCTTCTCGGCACGCTTTGGGCTGACCCAATCGTCTCCTCTGATGCCATTGCCATTGAGGGAATGCGTTTCCTCAAATCACTGCTTTAAGTTCATTCATACATTTCTTGACCAATGGAGATGAAAGCCATATTAAAATCATTCTGAGAGCACAAATCCCCGCGTGTCATTCTCTAGCAACGTTGAAAGCTCACACAGCCATGAGCCAAGGGAAAATACTCACGATGAAGCAAGCTATCACTGCCAGAAAAAAATCCTCACACAATACTCCGCTTACCACCAACAAACATCTCATCCGCTGGGTCGAGAAGATGGCCGAACTCTGCAAGCCATCTGCTATTCACTGGATTGATGGCTCTGATGAAGAAAATGATGCCATCTGTGATCTGCTCGTCAGCGCCGGCACTTTCATCCGTCTGAATCAGGAGAAGTGGCCAAACTGCTACTACGCGCGCTCGGTTCCCGGCGATGTGGCCCGCGTGGAAGACCGTACCTTCATCTGCTCGCTCTCTAAAGATGGCGCTGGCCCAACCAACAACTGGGAAGATCCCTTCGTCATGCGCCGCAAACTGAAGCAGCTCTTCAAAGGCTGTATGCAAGGACGCACCATGTATGTGCTTCCCTTCAGCATGGGGCCTGTCGGCTCACCGATGTCGGGTATCGGCGTTCAGCTCACCGACTCGCCTTATGTCGTCGCGCAGATGCGCATCATGGCTCGAATCGGTGCGCCGGTATTTGCAGAGATCGACAAGGACGAGAAGCGCGTGGTGCCTTGCATGCACTCCGTCGGCGCTCCACTCAAGCCTGGGCAAAAGGACGTCTTCTGGCCCTGCAACGATACGAAGTACATTGTTCACTTTCCCGAGACTCGTGAGATCTGGTCCTACGGTTCCGGCTACGGTGGCAATGCGCTCTTGAGCAAGAAATGCTTTGCCCTTCGCATAGCATCCAACATCGCACGCGACGAGCAGTGGATGGCCGAGCATATGCTCATCCTCGGAGTCGAAAGCCCTGAAGGCGAGAAAACCTACGTCGCAGCGGCATTCCCATCCGCCTGCGGCAAAACCAACTTCGCCATGCTCCTTCCGCCCAAAGCCATGGGCGGCTGGAAGGTATGGACCGTCGGCGACGACATCGCGTGGATTCGCCCTGATGCCAACGGACAACTCCGTGCGATCAATCCTGAGGCGGGCTTCTTCGGCGTCGCTCCGGGTACAGGCGCCAGGACAAATCCAATGGCTATGGCCGCTCTCGCACGCAATTCCATCTTCACCAACGTCGCACTCACGCCTGATGGTGGTGTCTGGTGGGAAGGCATGACAGACACGCCGCCTGATGAGTGCATCGACTGGCGGGGTGAACGCTGGACTCCGGAGATCGGCAGGAATACAGGGAAAACCGCTGCCCATCCAAACGGCCGCTTTACCGCGCCGGCATCGCAGTGCCCCACGATTGATCCTGACTGGGACTCGCCCGAAGGTGTTCCCATCAGCGCCTTCATCTTCGGCGGTCGCCGCTCTACAACACTTCCACTCGTCTATCAGGCATTCAATTGGAGCAGCGGTGTTTACACAGGCGCAACCATGGGTTCTGAGACTACAGCCGCGGCAACAGGCACAGTTGGCACCGTCCGCCGCGACCCGATGGCCATGCTGCCCTTCTGCGGATATCACATGGGCGACTACTTCCGGCACTGGATCAAGATGCAGCGCGAATTGACGGTGACGCCACGTGTCTTCAACGTGAACTGGTTCCGCAAGGATGAGAACGGCAAGTTCCTCTGGCCCGGCTACAGTGAAAATATGCGCGTCCTCCGCTGGATCGTAGACCGCGTTCACGGTCGCACTCAAGGACGCGAAACACCCATCGGCTGGGTACCCCGCTATGAGGATATTGATTGGTCAGGCCTCGACTTCCCACCCGCCGCATTTGATGAACTGATGACTGTCGACCGCGACTTATGGAAAAAAGAAGTCATCGCACACGAAGAGCTCTTCATCAATCTGCACGACCATCTGCCGCCGGAGATGATCTACGAACGTGAACTGCTAATCTGCCGTTTGTAGATTTGCGTTTAAATAGGAAAAATAAAAGCCGACACAACAATCATTGTCGTGTCGGCCTTTAACTGGCACAAAAAAATCGAAATGACGCCCGCTGCAAAAAAACTCTCTTACTGGGGAGGGAGTGTCAGCGACGACTGTAGATCGAAGTTGAGAATAGATTCCGATGGAATTACGATCTGCTTGTTGCCAGTCATCACGTCGCCTACAAAGCCAACGCCAGCGCCAGCAAGCGCGCCAATGCCCGCACCCTTTCCGCCGCCGGCAATCAATCCAATCAGAGCGCCACCTCCAGCGCCACCACCCGTCATTGCAAGAGTTCGCTTCCCTTTTCCTTTGATCGTACTGTCCAGAACATTGGTTGTAATGTTGTAGTTATTTCCATTCAGCACGATGTTATTGAGCGCAAGTGCCAACTGGCCTTCACCTTTAATCCTCCCTCTCGTTTTCGCTGCGACAACGGTCCCCTGGATGCTTGCACCTTTTGATATAGCCGTCTTCCCATGGATAATAATCGGCTCTGCCAATGTCGCAGAAAATTCCTGCCCGGACTGGCTTATCTTCGAACCTAGCGGTTCAATGGTTCTGATTCTGATTGAAGTGCCGGCGGGAATAATAATGGGAGCCGGCGGAGGCAACACATTGGTTTTGTCCTCCAATCCAGTAGTCCCCGGCTCCGCCTGCGCAATCTCATCTATCTTCTGCTTCGCTGCTGGTGAAGACACATCGCCACTCAGTGTCACCTTACCGTCTTTTGATGAAACATTCACATGGGAGTCCTTGGTCGCCGGGTCACTGGCAACTTTGCTCTGGATGTCTGAAGTAATTGTGTTGTCATTCGTTGAATGATGGCATCCGCTGAAAATCGGAACTGCCATGCTAATTGCAACGACCAAGGGGAAGAGAATCATTCTCCGCTGCATATTTTCTCCTGTCTTATCAAAAGCACAGAATTTGTACAACATCTGCAATTATCCTAAATTTGATTATTTTTTGCATTATTGATGGAGGAGAGGGTAGGGTTCGTTCTATCTTTGTCCTTGTAGAATGTTTAAGTTACAGAATGCACAATGCCAAAGTTGTAATAATTACCATCAACCCCATGGCCCCTTGCCCGCTATTGCCCGCTGGAGATAATCACTCCGCGTGGAGTCTATCGGGTAAAGATCCTGCGAGAGCAAGTTATATCAGGTCAGTTGATGTTCGATGGCCGTTGAAGGCTTTGTGATAAGCGCGACAGTCAGTGCACCCATCAGTAGAAATATGGCGACCGACGCAAGACCGAAGACAAAGGTATTTGTAGACCCGTGTAGCCATCCCATCAGGGTAGGGCCGAGGAAACCGCCCAGATTGCCGATGGAATTAATGATTGCGATGTGCGCAGCTACTAGGGGTCCGGCCAGTTGGACGGTGGAGGCGCTCCAGAAGATCGGCATCGCTGAGAGTACGCCGATGGCTGCAATTGCAAAACCAAGAATGGCAATAGCTGAATTTGGTGCGAAGGCTGCGATAAGAAAACCTGCCGCGGCAGCAACGTAAGCGGCAAAAATATGAAAGCGGCGTTCTCGGCGACGGTCTGAACTTCGGCTCCATAAAGTCATACCGACAACGGCGGCCAGATAAGGGAGTGCGGTTACCCAACCCAGGCTTTCGGAACTTGTGCCATGAGATTTAAGAATGGTCGGAATCCAGAAACCGAGTCCATAAAGACCGAGCATCAGAAAAAAATAAGCCAGACTCCACCAGAAGACCGAGATTTGAGTTTTGAAGATACTCGCGTGAGGACGAGTTGAAGTTGCGGGTGCTGTAGTTGCGAGTTCGGTTTGAAGAATTAATTTTTCTTCCGCAGTCAGCCAACTGACGTTCTCCGGCCGATCAGGAAGAAGAAAGTAAACCAGGATGCCGAGGAGTAACGCAGGAAAGCCTTCAAGGATGAAGAGCCACTGCCAGCCGTGAAGGCCGAAGGCGTGTACATGAAGCAGGATTGCATTCGATACAGGCGCTCCAATCAGATTAGAAAGAGGAATGGCAGTGACAAAGCAGGCCATCACACTTGAACGCACAGAAGCTGGAAGCCAGAAAGTGAGATAGAGAATCACTCCGGGATAAAATCCTGCTTCGGCCGATCCGAGCAGAAATCGCGAAACGATATACAGGTTGCTACCCGGAACAAAGGCCGTTGCCATTGCGAGCAAGCCCCAGGTGATCATCAGAATCATGATCCAGCGGCGCGCACCAACACGGAGCAAGGCCAGATTGCTTGGTATCTCGAGGAGCAGATATCCGAGAAAGAAAACTCCTGCGGCGAATCCGAACAGATCGTCTCCAATCTGAAGGTCGTGGTTCATTGTGAGTTTTGCAAAGCTGATGTTCACCCGATCAAGAAATGCGACCAGGTACAACAGTATAAGAAAGGGTACAAGTCGCCGCGAGATTTTGAGATAGAGCGGGTTCATGGTTTGACTGTACCTGTCCTGACCTAGGCCTATTCTAAAAATTCCGTTCATTGCGTTCGCCTAGCTCTGGATTCATCTTTGTCCGGCGCGTGGATCAGACCTAATTCCCTTTTCCTGTATTCTGCACCCCGTTAAATACATTGTGAGGCCGAAAATATAAGTAAGACAATTCCCCACAAGAAATTGGCGTTAACGCCCAGGCTTTTTAATGGAGTTCAGCTTTGCTATTTGTGAATAGTCCATTGAGCGAAGGCACCAAGCCGATCAGGGAGAAGATCAGGCCAAAGGAGATGCGGAGATCGAGAATCATATGCGGCACCAGCTTTGCGAAATGAATTTGATCAGTCAAAGATAAAGTTCAATCCTACTGCAACAAAAAGAATGGCCACAGCCAATACTTCAGGACACTTCCACCATACTATTTGTACTTGCGCTGATTTGGGCGTGAGAGAGTGCACAAGGCCAACTCTTTCAGAGTCTGGTCGAGGTTGGGTGAACAGGCTGATTACAACGGTGACGATGAAGTTCGCGCTAAAAACTTAGATTGCAGTGAAGAAGTTCTGTGCCATGTCATTTGGATAGTGATGCAGTACTATAATCCAGCCGCCATAAATGCCGGGATGTGCCTCAAAAGGCTATAAATTATATATAAGTCCTTTTTTATCTAATGGCGGAGAGAGTGGGATTCGAACCCACGGTACTCGTTAAAGTACACACGCTTTCCAAGCGTGCGCCTTAAACCACTCGGCCATCTCTCCAGCTTGGTGTGGTCTACTCTTTTGAATCTATCACATAGAGGCGTTGTTGAGCGCGCAAGCGTTTCCATTCATTGTGGATGAAAATCGATGGCACACAACTGCATTTACCAGGGATGGCACCAGAATTTATAGTTGCGTGTTGCTGATATTTCAGAAAGTTCTGCCTGCTGTACATTTTTCGAAAGTTGGGAAGCCATTTCAATGAACTCATTCTCCCGTCGCAAGCTCATCTACTCAGGAGTCGCCTTGTCTGCAACTTCGCTTCTGGCGCGTTCGGCCTGGGGACGTGCTGAAGCAGCACTGATTGCGTCAAGTGCTGATGAATCTCTGACCGGACTTCGAGAGCGACTGCTGATGGATTTTGACTGGCTCTTCCAGTATGGCCACGGCAGCGATCCTGCGCGCGATCTGGGCCTGGGTACCGGACAGGGAGATTTTGCCAAGACCGGCGAGTTTGAGTTTGCCAAAGTGAAATTTGACGATTCCAAGTGGCGTAGCGTGAAGCTACCACACGATTGGGCCGTCGAGCTCCCCTTTGTCCACGATGATGAGCAGAACTCGCACGGCTATAAACCAATCGGCCGGCGCTATCCTGAGACCAGCGTGGGCTGGTACCGCCGCACCTTTGAAGTTCCTGCAGAAGATTTGGGCAGGCGCATCAACATAGAGTTTGACGGGGCCTTCCGCAGTGTTTTGGTCTGGGTAAATGGTTGCTTTATCGGGCGCAATGACAATGGTTACGCGCCCTTCCATTTCGACCTGACCGATTTCATCAAGTACGGCGAAAAAAATGCAATTGCCATTCGCGTCGATGCTGCCTACGGAGACGGGTGGTTTTACGAGGGCGCTGGAATCTACCGCCATGTGTGGTTGAGCAAAACGAGCCCACTGCACTTTGCGCGTTGGGAGAGTACGGCACGTGCAAACCTGAACGGAAGCACGGCCAGCATCAATCTGGCTACTGTGGTTTTGAATCAAGGCACAGCGATCGCAAATCCGCATGTGCGTTGGGAGATTTTGGACCCAACTGGCAAGAGTGTTGCAAACGCTGACGCCACCGCACAGAAACTGGAAGTCGATGGGCAAGCGAGTTTTACTGGCACTACGAAATTGGCGAATCCTATTCTTTGGTCAGTCGACACGCCCAATCTTTATACAGCCATCATCAAGCTTGAATCTGATGGCAAGTTGCACGACGAGGAGCGCTTCACTTTCGGCATCAGAACAGTAGTCTTTGATGCGGATAAAGGATTTTTTCTTAACGGAAAATCAATCAAGATTCAGGGCACCTGCAATCATCAGGATCACGCGGGCGTGGGTGCCGCACTTCCTGACAGGCTGCAATACTTCCGCATGGGCGTGCTCAAGGAGATGGGCTCAAACGCAGTGCGTACATCTCACAATATGCCTACGCCGGAATGGGTTGAAGCCTCAGACCGCATGGGCATGATGATGATGTGCGAGACGCGCCAGATGAGTTCGAGCGAAGAGGGCCTTGCGCAGCTCGAAGTGATGATCAAAAGATACCGGAACTCACCATCGATTATCTTGTGGTCCATCGGCAATGAAGAAGGAGTTCTCCAAAGCGACGAGCCAGAGGTAGGCCAACGAATTGCTGCTTCGATGGTACGTCTCGCCCATGAACTTGACCCCACGCGCGTAGTTTCAGCCGCTGTGAATGGAGACAACAAAAAAGGTCTATCAGATTCGATTGACGTAATCGGATTTAACTACAATCTTCAGTCTCCGGATGGTTACCATCTCAAAAATCCAAAACGTGCAATTTATGGATCAGAGACAGCGAGCGCAGTCTCAACCCGCGGTGTTTACTCGACCGATCCATTGCGCAATACTGTGAGCGCTTACGACATTAATGCTGTTCCCTGGGGCGAGACAGCAGAAGAGTGGTGGAAGTTCTACGCAACGCGCGAGTGGGAGGCTGGTGGATTTGCATGGACAGGCTTAGACTATCGCGGCGAGCCCACGCCTTATGGATGGCCCTCAATCAACTCGCAATTTGGAATCGTTGATATGTGCGGATTCCCAAAGGATACTTTCTTCTACTACAAAGCGTGGTGGGGACGCGATCCAGTGCTGCATCTCTTTCCGCACTGGAATTTCAAAGGCCGCGAAGGGGAGATGATTCCGGTTTGGGTGCATTCTAATCTGGACGAAGTTGAGCTCTATGTGAATGGTGAGAGTTTGGGAACACAGAAGGTTCCTCATCTCGGCCATGTGGAGTGGAAGGTCAAGTATGCACCGGGATTCATCGAAGCCCGCGGAAGCAATGCCGGCAAGATAGTACTAACGGAGCGGCGCGAAACAACTGGCGATCCAGTGGCAATCCGATTAAGCGCGGACCGCATGGAAATCAATGCAGACGGCGAGGATCTGGCAATACTGAAGGTAGAAGCATTGGACAAGGATGGACGCGCAGTTCCCACGGCAAACAATTTGATTGGCTTCAAAATCAAAGGCGAAGGCAAGCTGATTGGCGTTGGCAATGGCGATCCAAATTGCCAGGAGAGCGACAAGGCGCCGAAGCGCTCTCTCTTCAATGGCCTTGCGCAGGTGATTTTACAATCAACGCGTGATGCAGGCGAGATTCAGATTGAAGCCTTTAAAGAAGGCTGGGATGGTCCGGAACTGACGCCGGCAAAACTGGTGATTCAAACGAAGAAGGCCGCCTCGCGAATCTTAGTGCGTTGATAAACCGCATCACAAAAGGAGTGAAATGTTTACGTTTCGCATTTTTAGACAACTTGTACTTTTTGCATTAGCTGTAGTTCTATGGCTACCAGCTGTGTTTTCACTATCACAATCAGCCCAACAGCCTCCAACGGTTGCTGAAGCACAGGCGTTTTTAGATCGGGCCAATGCAGAGTTGATGAAGAATGCCATTGACGCATCCCATGCGGAGTGGACGGCTGAGACCTTCATCAATGAAGACACCGAAGCAACAACAGCTCTGCTCAATGAGATTGCTACGGCGCGCAATCTTGCTTTAATCGCAGAGAGCCACCGCTTTGACCAACTGACGCTTCCGCCGGATCTGCGCAGAGAATTCTATTTGCTTCAAATCGGTGCGCCCGCCGCACCAAAGGATCCCAAGCTGCTGGCAGAAGAGACGCAGTTGGAAGCACAGTTAACTGCCATGTATGGCAAGGGGAAATACTGTCCCGATACACCGCTCGGCCAGGAGCCTGCCGCGAATGCAAAGTGCATGCGTATCGATGAGCTATCCGATCGCATGGCTAAATCACGCGACCCGGAAGAACTGAAGCGCCTATGGGTGGGTTGGCATGCAATCGGCGCCCCCATGAAAGAGAAATATGCGCGACTGATGGAGCTGCAGAATATTGGAGCTCGCGAACAGGGTTATAACGATGCCGGCGAACTGTGGCGGGCCGGCTACGATATGAAGCCAGCGGAGTTCTCCGCAGAAGTCGAACGCGCATGGTTGCAGCTCGAGCCGCTCTATCGCGAATTGCATACGTACGTCCGGAGAAAATTGATTGCGCACTATGGAAAAGCTGCTGATCGTCCGGATGGATTGATCCCTGCAGATTTGTTGGGGAATATGTGGGCACAGGAATGGGGCAACATCTACGATCTTGTTGCTCCTGATGATCCAAGATTCTCGAACTACAAACCGCTGGATCTTGAGGCGGCGCTAAAAAAGCAAATAGCCAACACCACGCCGCTAGCAGCACCTGACTTTACCGCCCAGATTGATCCGACCAGCGATGCCGGCTATGCTGCACACCTGGCAGCGGGCAAAGCAATGGTCCACTATGGCGAAAACTTTTTTGTGTCACTCGGACTGCCGCCACTTCCGAGCAGTTTCTGGGAGCGCTCGCAGTTTGTACACCCGCGCGACCGTGATGTTGTCTGTCATGCATCAGCCTGGGATATTGATTTCGCCGATGACCTGCGCGTCAAAATGTGTATTGAAGTGAATGACGATTACTTCACAACTGTGCATCATGAGCTGGGGCACAATTACTACCAGCGGGCTTATGACAAACTCCCGTACCTCTTTCAAAATGGCGCCAACGATGGATTCCATGAGGCTATTGGTGATTCAATCGCACTTTCGATTACGCCAGCATATCTGAAGACCCTGGGGTTAGCAGAAAGCGAACCGCCCGCCGAAGCAGACATTCCCTTGCAACTGCGCACAGCTCTCGACAAGATTGCATTCCTGCCCTTTGGTCTGGTGCTGGACAAGTGGAGGTGGGCCGTCTTCTCCGGGCAAATCAAACCATCGGAGTACAACAAAGCATGGTGGGATCTGCGGGCAAAATACCAGGGTGTCGCACCCCCTGTGGATAGAAGCGACGCGGATTTCGATGCCGGGGCCAAAAATCACATCCCCACAAATGTCCCCTATGCGCGCTACTTCCTGGCACGCATCTATCAGTTCCAGTTTTACAAGGCAATGTGCGATGCCAGTGGCTACAAGGGGCCCTTGAATCGTTGCAGCTTTTATGGATCGAAGGCAGCCGGGGCAAAGCTCGAAAAAATGCTGGCGGCAGGGCAATCAAAGCCATGGCAGCAGACGCTCAAAGAGATGACAGGGAGCGACCATCTCGACGCGGGCCCGATACTTGAGTATTTTGCGCCGCTGTATGAGTGGCTCAAGGCGCAAAACAAGGCCGCGGAAGCTGTGAAGTAAATGCTTTAAACAAATGATTCTGAGCTGACTTTCTTTAAGTTCAGCTCAGAATCATTTTTATTTCTCACCTTCAAAGATCATTTGAAGCTCTCTTCAGATCAGTTCTACGCCCCATAGATCGTGCAGATGAAGCACGCCTGCAACACTTCCCTGCTCGCTGACCACAACTAGAGAAGTAATCTTTTTTTCTTCCAGGATCGCGAGTGCTTTGGCGGCAAGCTCCGTTGCAGGAATCGTACGCGGCTTGGGATTCATCGCCTCGCCCGCAGTCTTGCTCAGTGCCGCACCGCCCTCATGCTCCAATAAACGGCGCAGATCACCATCGCTGATCACGCCAACGAGCCGTCCCGACTCTTGCACAGTTGTCAGCCCGAGCTTCTTAGAGGACATCTCGTAGATCACATCGGTCATGCGCGTTGCAGGAGCAACACATGGAATTTCGTCGCCCTTATGCATCAGATCAGCGACGCGTGCAAGTCGCTTGCCGAGTTTGCCACCGGGATGAAGCTCTGCAAAATCCTCAGCGCGAAAACCCTTTTTGAGGCTTACAGCGATTGCGAGTGCATCACCGAGCGCAAGCATCGCAGTCGTCGAAGCAGTCGGTGCAAGATTAAGCCCACAGGCCTCGCGCTCAACTGAGCAATCAAGGGCCACATCGCTGGCCGTGGCAAGCGTCGAAGCCGGATTGCAGGTAAAGCTGATCAGCCCATCCCCCTTGCGCTTCAATATTGCCAGTAGCCGCAGTAGCTCTTCAGTCTCGCCGCTGGCTGAAAGCGCAATCACTACATCACCGGCAAGTAGAACGCCCAAATCGCCGTGAACCGCCTCAGCCGGGTGCAAATAGAGTGCTGGAGTGCCGGTCGAGCTCAGCGTAGCGGCAATCTTCTGCGCAATGATTCCACTCTTCCCCATTCCAGTAACAACTACGCGTCCGCGCGCAGTTGCACAGTGCAAAAGCAATTCGACAGCGCGCGCAAAATCAGCCGCCATTGCGCCATCGAGCCGCGTAGCCAAAGACGTGAGCGCAGCCGCCTCAAGCCGCACAAGGTCAGCGGGTGTGAAGGGATTGGATGCGCCGTCGGAATGAAGCAAATTAGCCATTAGCCGTATGAGTTGCTTGACCTTTACAATTGTAGAGGAAGCAGCCCTTAGTAGGAATCATCTTCTCTTACGGGCAAGAGGCTATACAAGTGAAGCGAAACACAATTGTTCTGGTTGCCGTACTCTTTGTTCTCTCAACGCTGGCCTGGGCCGGATGGGCAAACTTTGAGTATCGCAAACAAGCCGCGGAAGCACGCATGACTGCCTCACCAGAGGTAGAACTCATTCCCGATCCTGCCGGCGGTCCTCCTCAGCTCACTTCTCCATTGGTTGGCAAGGCTGCCGCTCCCTTCACGCTCGAAACCCTCGATGGAAAGAAAATCTCGCTTGCCGACTACAAAGGCAAAGCCGTTGTAGTAAATTTCTGGGCAACATGGTGTGGCCCGTGTCGTATTGAAACACCTTGGTTGATTGATTTGCGCAACAAGTACCAGAGCCACGGACTCGAAGTGCTAGCTCTTTCGGCTGATGATCTGGATTATGGTGACAAGGCAAAGGTCGCGCAGGAAAAGCAGGAGATTGCGCGCTCAGCCGCACAGTTACACATGCCTTACCCTGTGCTCATCAATGGCGCTTCACTGAGCGAGTCCTACGGCGGCCTCGATTCCCTGCCGACAACTTTTTTCATCGATCGCAAAGGTGTGATAGTTGCTGCGCAGATCGGTCTCAGCGCTAAAGATGAACTTGAATCCAAGATGAAAAAGGCGCTTGGCGAGTAAATTCGCAGCGAAACAGGAGCTCAATCAATGAAACATTTGATGATTGCAACAAATTTAGCTGCTTTGCTTCTGGTCGTCGAAGTCATTGCGCAGGCGCAGTCCATCATCCCCGGATGGTCAGAGAAGAAAGACGCTCATCCCGCAGCCGTGAGCTTGCTCGCGCCAGAGAATGTCACGATTAAAGCCGCAGCGCCTGACTGGATAGAATTGCGGTTTCATGTTCAGGATGGACTTCACATCAACTCACACATTCCATCGATTAAGGAACTCATTCCAACTGCACTGAGCACAGACGATAGCTCTGATGTGAGTTTGCTTGATACGAATTATCCGACTGGAAGCGATATGATGCTGGGCTCGAATCCTCCCGAAAAGCTCAATGTTTACACGGGCGATTTTGTCATTCGCACCAGAATCAAATCACAAGCCGGTGCACATTTATTGAAAATCAAGCTCCGCTACCAGGCATGCACCATGACTGCCTGCATGCCGCCGAAAACAATTCCCATAACAATTGGCGTTCATGGAAATTGAAAAGACTGAATTGGCCCCCAACGTGCGCTGAGGGGGTACTGTGTGTCAGCCAATCAACTGAGCATCCTAACAACGAGCAAAAGAATTTTCCGCGCATCGAAAAAATATTCAGGGTTGCCAGGCAGTGCGAAGAGTGGTACGGAATCATTATGGACCTCGTGATGGAAATAATCTGCACTTCAGATTTGAAGTGGAAAAGCTGAGTGCCGATAGAAACTTTATGAGAAGATGAGAAGCGATGAGTGTGCAAGCAGTAATCTTCGACTACGGAATGGTTTTGACGGGCGAACCGAATGCAAGGTCGATGCAGGAAATTCTTCGCATCACCGGGATGACTCGCGAACAAATTGAGCCACTCTACTGGGCTGATCGCCACGCTTACGACGAAGGCAAGCTCAACGGAATCTCCTTTTGGCAGAAGCTCCTGCGCGATGCAGGGCTCAATCTCCCTGAAGGCGCAGTTGAAGAACTCAACGCTCATGACGCGCATTATTGGACAACAGAGAATCCGCGCATGATCGCCTGGCAACACCAGTTGAAATCCGCCGGCATCAAAACTGCAATCCTCTCCAATATGGGCGATGCCGTGCATGAGAGTATTGAAGCCGCCTTCCCGTGGATTCAAAACTTCGACCATCGCACATGGAGCTATCAACTTGGGGTCGCCAAGCCTGACCCAAAAATTTATGAGCACACACTTGAGAAGTTAGGCGTGTGTGCAGAAGAGTCGCTCTTCATCGACGACAAGCAGGCAAACATTGATGCCGCACGCAAGCTGGGTTTCAAAACAATGCTCTTTACGACGATAGAAAAACTGCGTGAGGATCTTATTCAGAAAGGCCTTGATAGCGAGCTTCCAATGCCCGTTGTTTGAGAAATATCTACGACTCGATTTATTACATAACGTTCATCTTGCGTGTCAGGACAAAATAGACGTGTATGCGTCTTACGTTTAAGAAAGCTGAAAACAACTGAACGCAACAAGGAGAAATATGCCCAGATACTTGACTGCATTTTGTCTGCTGTTATTGACCATAGTTATTTGCGCTCCCGCATTTAAAGCACAAGTCACACCGGGGGCTGGAGGAAAAGCTAAAGTGCATGGCGAGCAGCAGATTTACGCCGGCTACAGCTACCTCACCAAAGATTTTCGAGGTGGGTCCGGTTTAAATGGTTGGGAAGTCGCCTATACCGCCCCATTAACCACCCATTTTGGCATTAAAGTAGAAAGTTTTGGATATCATGGCTCTGACAACTCGGCGACTCAGAATCCAATCTACTTTGTGACTGGCGCACAATATACCCATAATATTGGCAAGGAACGTATCTTCGTAGATGGGCTCATTGGCATGGTGCACATCAACAGCGATTGGTTTTACGGCAACGGCTATCCCTCAGGAGCATCTAACAACTCATATGCTGCGGTATTGGGAGGTGGACTTGATACACCCATTTCGAAGCATTTTGCATGGCGTGTTGAGGGTTCCATGGTAAATACAAACATCGGTGTCGGCGACAATCAAATTCATGGATTGCCAAACTACTTTGGCCGCGCCTCAACTGGCGTCGTCTTTCGCTTCTAATCAGCTATCAAAAATCAATGAGTGCTCCTGCACTCTTCTATCGGAATGTGTACCTGCTCCACAATCTCCAGCCCAAAACCCTCCAGCGCGGGAATGTGCATCGGGGTATTTGAAAGCAGCCGAATGCGGCTGATTCCCAGGTCGCTCAAAATCTGCCCGCCGATTCCAATCGCCCGCAGATTGCGTCCCGTCCTTGCCTGCGGGCCTTCTAGTGCGCGCAGTTCCTTGTGCAGAATCAAGCGCGGAACTGGTGATGCGATTGCTTCGCCGGCCATGGTGAAACTCTTCGCCTCGGCCTTCGCTTCAACTTCAAATCCACGAGAAGTACTGTGCAAGTACAAAATTGCGCCGCAACCCTCGGCGGCAATCATGCGCATCGATTCATCGAGCGTCTCACGGCAGTTGCAATCGGCAGCAAAGAGATCACCTGCCGTGCAGCGGGTATGAACGCGAACCAGGACCGCTCGCTCGCAATTGTGCACCGTGGAGTTCATTTCGCCCAATGCTGCAGGGCAGTGTTCACAAAGCTCTCCGCGCACCAGCGCAATGTGACTCTCACCGCCATTGACCGCACTTTCATAAGCGATCATGCGGAACTCACCGTGGCGGGTCTGGATTGTGCTTTGGCCGACACGATTGATGTGCCGCTCATGACGCATGCGGTAGCGGATCAACTCGGCAACGGTTAGAATCCTCAACCCATGCTCGTTGCAAAATGGAATCAGGTCAGGTATCCGGGCCATCGCGCCGTCGTCGCGCATAATCTCGCAAATTACACCGGATGGATTCAGACCAGCCATGCGCGCCAAGTCAACCGACGCCTCCGTCTGCCCGGCGCGAACCAGCACGCCGCCATTGCGCGCTCGCAAAGGAAATATGTGACCAGGACGAGCCAGATCAGCAGCATTGCTCTTCGCATCGATCGCCGTCCGTATCGTGTGGCTGCGGTCGGCAGCTGAGATTCCCGTTGTCACGCCTTCGCGCGCCTCAATCGTCTCAGTAAATGCCGTTCCAAAACGAGACGAATTATGCTGAGTCATCGGCGGCAAGTGCAAAAAGTCGGCGCGCGCTTCCGTCAGTGTCAGGCAGATGAGTCCGCGGCCATAACGGGCCATGAAGTTGATGGCCTCCGGCGTAATGAACTCGGCCGCCATCGTCAGGTCGCCCTCGTTTTCGCGGTCCTCGTCATCCACGACGACGACCATTCGGCCGGCGCGAATCTCGGCCAGCGCTCCCGGCACGTCGATGAAAGGAGGAGCGAAGATTTTCTCGGTTTGCGGCATTGGGCTCGGTTCAGCAACTTTCATAGTTGTACTGAACCATTGTCGCGCATTGGGTGAGGAATTTACAAAACCGCTGCGCACAAAAAAGAAGAGCGTTGCCTGGTTGGCAACGCTCTTCTTGCAAAAGCTCCAAAACTTGTATTACAACGTCGACTCAATCTCAAAGCCCCAGGCCTCCAACAGCGCCTCAGGAATGTACTTTGAGTTCTTGTTGCGGCGGGCCCACTCGCGAAGCCGGGTTGAGCGAATGTATTGATCGGGCGTTATCTTGAATTCGACCACAATCTGTTCAAAGGAGGTGACTGTAGGCACGACTGGACCGATAGGCTCAGGCTTGCCCCAGTTAGGATTGCCACGACGCTTTGCCATTTGAATTGTTTGTCCTTGATGAGCGGATTTTAGATTGCCTTCTCAGGCCTGAGTCAGGGCTAGATATGCCCAGTAGACTCACTAGATATTTCTATTTTAAGGATTTTTTCTTCAAAAATCAATAGCAAATTGGCTTTAAAACATTGAAAAATGGGACGAGGGCAAGCTCAGCGTATTAAACGCAATTGATTGATTTATTTAATTTTAGATTACCCTTTACTTGAATTTTATCCCTGTAAATTGCCAGTAATTACACCTCCATTTTCCACCAGTCCAATAGTCTGGGCCTGGGGTAATAAATTCCTCCGCATATGCTCACTTTATCCCCGCGCAACTCTTTCAAAACACGCGCGTAAGTCTCAATTTGCGGGGCATAGAACTCGCGCTGCCCGGGCAATTCCTCGCTCGTCAGCCTCTCAGTGCCCTGGCCGGACTTGTAGTCAATAATCCACCAAAAGGGTTCCTCTCCCTCCTCAGCCTGAGAAAGCGGCTCCTTCCCGGCTTGAAATAGCCTATCTATCTGAACCTGCCGGAGTTCCCCGTTCAAATCACCCGTCCAGCGAACTTCACTGGCTGCATTTTTCTGCTCGTCCAAAATCCATCTGCCCAACGGATCCACTGCCGCCTTCAGTGTTACCAGGAACGCTTCATCAACAATCCTTTCTGCCTCAGCGTTTGAAATACCACTTGCACGTATCTCTGCCACGAGCCGCGGCCTGAAAGCCAACAAAGCCGCCTGCGTCTCCTGTAAAGTATCCTGCACGCCCAACTTCCCAAGCTTCTCCAGCAAAGTGTGGATTGCAGTTCCCAAAAGTCGTGATTCGATGCCACCCTCTCGCCGATGGTAAAGCTCCGGAGTCACTGGAATGTCAGATCCAGTGCTTGCTCTCTTCAATTGCGCGGCTACCGCAAATGCTTTGGGCAAACGCCGCAGACGCACTTTCACTGTGGGTTCACGGCGCTTCTCTTCATCGGCCTGTGCAACATTCTGTTTGAATTCAAGCACATTTCCGGTTGCGGCAAGTGCAAGCGCTTCATTTCCTTCACGCGTTGCCTCACGCGCCTTCAACCACTCAATAAACTCTGCGGCAATCTCGCTTTCAAATGCAGCGCGAGCAATCCCCAGCAGACTCTCAGGAGGAATTGAAACTTCAAAACCGCTTTCTTTTGACTGCTTGATATCCGGTCTCGCAAAAAGATGCAATTCTTCACGGGCTCGTGTTGCAGCCACATAAAAGATCCGCCGTATCTCCTGCCGCTCACAATCACGAATCACTTCGTCAACCCACTTCTTGCAATCGCTACGCTCCTTGCCCTTCGGCTGAATGGGTGCAACAAGGAACTCAGTTGGCTCATCATTCTCTGTGTCGCTGACTCTTCTTCTTTCAAGCCAGCTCAACATACGCGGATCATTTTTCCCCGTTGTGGCTTGCAATTCAGGCACAATAACAATCTCGAATTCAAGGCCCTTTGATTTGTGCAGGGTCATCAATTGAATCCCGTATTCGCTGCTTGTTCCCGGATCAGGTTGCGCCATCAAATTACTAAGCGCGGTTTCAAGCGCGGTGCCCAGCAGGTCTTCTTCGCCCGCCGTCAATCCATCGAGCGCTTTCCACAGCAGATCCAGATTTACGCGTTCGGCAGCACCCACACAAGCCGCGCCACCTAATCGCAGCCAAACCGACTCCAGCCAACTGCCAAGAGCTGCGGTTGGATTCGCAGCTCTTGTTCTGCGTGCAAACTCAATCGCGCCGAGAACGCGCTCAAGCCGTTCACGTGCATCCGCGTCAAGCAGATGCATGCGTTCTGCAATCAGGTCAAGAATGGGTCTGTGTAAAAGTTTCGGATCATCTGCACTGACAAGTTGATAGAGCGCATCGAGTTCAAGCCCGCACCACGGCGCACGCAATATGCCAAGCCAACTCAGCCGATCCTCAGGGTTCTGAAGTGCGCGCGCCAGAGCCAGCGCATCCTGCACTTCAGGCCGCTCGCTCAATGGCTCCAGATCGATTGCGCGGAAAGGCAACCCGGCCTCACGCAGTGCTGTTGCAATCGACGTAAGCTGGCTCTTTTTCCGGCCCAGAATCGCAACCCGGAATTTGCCTTTGGATTCGCGCGCCTCTTCGATCTCATTGCCATAACTGCGGCAAAGCTCCACAATCTCAGTGATCTGTTCCTCGCACGCTTCGTCACGCTCCTTCTGAGCAAGCACTTTCTCTTCGCTCTGGCCTCTGCTTGATGGTGCCTTCAGAACAAATTTCATGTGCAAATGCAAACCATCGCCAGAGTTCGGCTCCATCGCCGCGCGGGCTGGCGTTGCATGCGCAAATCTAAAGCTGCTTCCATCATCAACAGCTGAAATCGCTTCAAAGACCTGGTTCAAACGATTGACCAATAAGGGTTGTGTGCGAAAGTTGGCTTCAAGTTTGAGCGCATTGAAGCTGAGCGGGTCCTCGCCCGGCACATCCAATCCCTGTTCGCGACTGCGAATGAAGAGCTCTGCATCGGCATTGCGGAAAAGATAAATTGACTGCATCGGATCGCCGACAACAAAGACTGTTCGGCCTTCGCGCTCTGGCCACTCGCGCACAATGCTGCCAAGCAACCTGTGTTGCACGCGGTTTGTATCCTGAAACTCGTCAACAAGAATGTGTTTGATCCCCTCAGACACAGCGAAGGCCGCTTCGCCGGTTGCGTTCATTCCTGCATTCAACACACCTTGCGCCAGAGCGGCGACCTCTGCAAAATCCATGCGTCCACGCTCTGCAAAGACGGTCTTTAGCTCGCCTGCAGCCTGACGAAGAACAGTGAAGCATGCACGAATAATGCGCCAATCCTCTTCGTCGTAACGGGATGGTGGAAGTTCACGCACAGCCTGAAGTACTTGATCAAACTTCGGAATTTCTTGAAACTGGTTTTTCAATTGAATCATATGCGACTGTTCGGCTTTGCAGCTTGCCGGGAAACCATTTTTGGCGTTAATGGCGGCACGGAAACTTCCTTTATCCGTAAGCAACATCTCCGCCAAAGCAATCATCGCCGCTTTATATTCAGCTATTGAATCGCGATTCGCTGGATTGAAAGCGGGAAACTCGGCCATCTCCGCAAGTTCCTGGTAAAACTCGCCGCCCGATTGCTCACATCCAAAGCGTGCCAACCGATGCGCCTCGCGTAACAATTCATTTTTGCCCTCAAGAAGCTCACTCACACACTGCAAAGATTTGCGTGCGGCCTCCTCAAACGACCGCTCCAACCAAAGTCGTAGCTCAACATCATCCAGGCTCTGCGCAACCACAAAATGCTGCAACCACTTGTCGCGATTGCTCAGCATCTGCACCAGCTCTGTTTCAAGGTCGTTCCAGTTGTTGTCGCGCCATTCAAGAAGATCACGAATCGCCTGCCTCAAACGCGCATCACCGGCATCAAGACTCATCAGTGTGCGTCGTGCCGCCTCCCGGTACATCTCCTCGGGGCGCGGGTCCACATTCAACTCACCGCCAAAACTTGAGAGCAATGGTTGCTGAAGCGCAAGCTCACGACAGAAGGAATCAATCGTCGTAATGCGCAACCTTGCCGGCTGGTCAAGCAACTTCCACTCACACTCAGCGGAATGCGCATAAGCGGCTAACGCCAGCCGGCCCGCGCTTTCACCCTCAACGGCTTTCCCTGCTGAATTGCGCTCGGCCTTTTCCAACTCGCCCAGAATTCTATGGCGCATCTCGGCAGCGGCGGCATTTGTAAAAGTAATCGCAACTATCTCGCCGGGATCATCAACCGCAGCAAGCAGTGCAAGAAAACGCTCAGCCAGCAGAGTCGTTTTCCCTGACCCAGCCGGGGCCTCTACCAAAATGCACTCCCGGGGATTGAGCGCATGCTTCCGTTCAACTTCATCTGAAGGCGCTTGCATTGCCGCCTGATTGAGTCCGCGATTTTGAGGAGGCAACTTTTTACTCATCACCCGCCTCCTCTTCATCACCGAGATCCATGCTCTCCTGCACGCGGCAAAGCACCTTCAACTCGCATTTCTTGCAAGTCGTGGGAGGCTCACGCGGGTCTACCTCGGCATCGCCTAACACAAACTCATATGCAAGCCGCTCAATCTCGTCACTCCAGTCGTACAGCATCTCAGGAGTGAGCGGATATTTCTTCAGCGCATCCGTCTTCTTCAATGACGCAAAGAGCGTTTCATCTACATTCCTCACAAACCCGGCAAAGCTCTGCTCCTTCGCACTAATCTTCGCAAAGACCAGTCCGCCGAGTTCCTCTTTCGCCTCTGCCTGCTCTCTCTTCTCGCTGCTTTCACCCTTCATCGCGAAGCAAGCGTAAAGCGGCAACTGCACATCCTCAGGCCGCGGCAGATCCCAAAGTTTTGGTTTCACATCGCCGGTCTTGTAATCAATCACCAGCAGAGAACCATCCTTCAACCGATCCATGCGGTCAATCCGCACTTCGAGAGTCAGCCCACCGACTTCAATCGTGCGCTGCTCTTCATGCGCCACGACTTCAAACCCCTCACGCGCAACTTCGTAGCGTAGCCACTCGCTCACTAGCCGCGCCAAACGTTCCTTTTCAATTTCAAGATATGTCTGAGGCAATCGTGTGCGCTGCTCTGTGTCAATCTCGCTGTGAATCACATTCTGCGCATGCTTCAATACAAAACTTTCCAGTCTCTCATTATTGATTGAGTCTTCAGCAGACTGTTCCGCCAACTTGCGCAAATCATTGAGGTTCTTCAACCCACCCTGCTCAGGCCCTGACCAGATGGCAAACATGAGCTTATGCAGCAAGTTCCCGCGCTGCCCCGGCGTCAAACCTATCTCCGCATCATTCCAGCCCTCAGCGCCAAGACGCCGTGTTGCAAATGCCTTGAATGCGCAATTCGATTGCAGCGTGAGCAATTGAGCGCCGCCCCTTACCTTCGCTTGAAGATAAGGAATCCTGCGGCGCTCATCAACAAACCCCGTCACTGCATCATCACCCGCCGGCGCAATAAAATCCTGAGGCATTGCACACGCAGCCCCAACCATCTTTTCAATTAATCGCGAGGGCTTGCTCTCCTCTTCGCCGCACAATTTTGAAAATGAAAATTGTATCTCCGGCGCTGAATGAATCAAACGCTCTGTCACAGAACGCGCAAGCTCCCAATCCACCTCTGCCGTCGAATGCGGCATGCCAGCATCACGTTGCACGCCAATAGGTAATAGCGGATTCGTAGTGCCTGCAGTTGGCCAACTTCCCTCTTTCGCGCCCAAAAACCAGATTCCATCTGCACTCAACCCCGCCGACTCAGCAGGCCCCACAATCAAAACCGGCGCCTCGCGAGACTCCGGTACAAAGAGAGTTTCGGCAAGTGTTTCGCTCAGCAGCTCACAGAACTCGCTCCACTGCACGCGTCGCCCATCAAAACCAAGTGCAGCTAATCCTTCAACAGTTTTCTCAAAACGAACTCGCGCCTGCTCCTCAGTGCTTGCAAGCGATCCGGCCCCCGGCCATCCCGTTAAATTCAGCAACTCCCGAACCACCGTTGACCACTCCAACTGCGTCTTCCGTGCACTCACCCGCTCGCCGCCACCAGCCTCGCGCAACTTCAATTGCGCCTTGCGCATTCTCTCCACCCAACGCTCTAATAGTGAACTTACCGGCGAATCTATCTCCTGCAAACTATCTCGTTCAATCTGCCGCTCGGCCATCTTGAAAAATTGTTCCAGCGTCCACTCCGGCTGTTCTTTCTGCCTCCGCCTCGCCCCTCGCATCAGTCGCTGCAAGGCAGCAGATTCTTCTGCTGATTTTGACGCTCGCCCAGTCGAGAAGAGCCAATCCAATTTGTGTTCATCAAGCGGTCCACTCAGCCAACGCAGCAGCAGCTCCGCTGCATGCAACAAAGGAATCCGGTTCAACGGCTGACCGAGTGAAAACTCAATCGCTGGCAGACGCTCACTCTCAAGCCAACGTGCAAAGGCCCGCTCAATCTCACCGCGTCGCTCGCCTACTTCACTTGTAATCACCAGCAACCGCGCAGCAGGCTCAGCCTTTAGCTTTTGATTGCACCAGAGTACGCAGGCCGCCAGTTCCGCCGTAAGCTCAGCAGCTTCATAATACGCGGCACTCTCTGCGGCTTTGCCATTTTCGACATGCGCGTATTCTCCCCACGCGTCCAGCACTTCCCTCTGCACAGGCTCCAGCCGATCAAAGCCCACCAACCGCAATGCTGCTCTGTTTATAAATCCATTTTGATTCGCGGAGCTCACGTGCAAAATTCTCAAGAGCTCAAGCGGCAGCAAATTCGCACTCAAAAGCTTTTCGCGTTTCGCTCGCTCCTCAAAAGTCGCAAGCCACACACTCATCTCTTCTGCATCGCGTTGCCAGCCACTGCGCGCTCTCCGGTCAAGTGCATCGGGCGCATAATTCGCAAGCAATCGATGCGCGTCTGCCGCCAATCCCGCCAACTTGCGCCGCGGCCCTGGCAGAACCGCGGTCAAACTCTCACTCGCAGCGACAATCGACTCCCAAATTTGAAGCTCCTGCGCGGCACTGAGCACCATGCGATCATCACTAGTCTGCATTTCATCCCATGCACGCCGCACAAAACTTGCCCACGTCAGAATCGTTGGCTCTGCCCACGCTTTCAGTCCCTCACTCAACCGCGCACGATTGAACTCGGCTTCAACAAACCGAGCCGCGCGCTCACTGGACGCAACCACCCAGCCGCCTGAGAGCAGCCATGCGTCAAGTTGCCGCACTTCACTGCCGCTCAAATGATCTAGCGGTTTCTTGTTCTGCTGCGTCATTCCGCGCTTCCCTCGTTCTAACTCGGCTTAATTCCACTCTATAGCTTTATACGCCGCAAGGTTACTCTTTCCAAATCTGCAAAACTCACCCTCCAAAGCTGTAAACTGGACTTGATGCGCCGACTTTCCTTACTCATCCTCATTGCCGCTCTCACTGCGCCGAGCCTCCTCATCGGTTGCCATTCCAAGCAGCCAGCTTCAACCTCGGCTTCCAATTTCAAAACCTACAAACTTCGCGGCAAAGTCGTCTCCACTAATGCTCAAACCGGCGAAGTCACACTCGACCACGAAGCCATTCCCGGATTCATGGCAGCCATGACCATGGCATACAAACTCAAAGATCCATCCATCCTCAGCGAACTCCACCCCGGCGATCGCATCACTGCCGACCTCTTCGTCTCTGAGAATCCTGACGCTGACGTTCTTCTCGACCACATCGTTGTCGTCAGTCAGGCCCGCGCCGATTACAAACCGGCCGTGCAATATCACGTCCCCGCTCCCGGCGATGCAGTCCCCGATTTCAAGCTCATCAATCAGGATGGAAAACCCATCCACCTCGCGCAGTACAGCGGAAAAGCTCTCCTTATCACTTTCATTTACACACGCTGCCCTCTGCCCAATTTCTGTCCTCGGGTCACACGCAACTTCGCCACCATCGAAGAGCAACTTGCAACCAGCCCTGCTCTCTTCGCAAAAACGCATCTGCTCTGCATCAGCTTTGATCCTGAGAACGACACACCCGCGCGCTTGCGTGCATATGGAGCTGCTTACATGGGCGGCGACGACAAGGCCAGCTTCAAGCATTGGGATTTCGCCGTCGCCAGCAAACAAAATCTCCCTGACATCGCGCAATTCTTCAACGTCGGCATAACCAACGAAGCCGACTCAACTATTACGCACACTCTCTCCACTACGCTTATCGGCCCGGATGGTAAGGTTGTCCGCTTCTATCCCGGAAACGAGTGGACCGCCGGCCAAATCACCACTGACCTGCGCCAACTTCTCAAACTATGATTCTTCTTCTCATGGGCGTCTGCGGTTCCGGCAAATCATCTGTTGCTGCGGAACTCGCTGCCTTCACCGGTTGGCCTTTCGTTGAAGGCGACGACTACCACTCCGATGCAAACCGCGACAAGATGGCAGCAGGCATCGCGCTCACCGATGACGACCGCGCACCCTGGCTCGACTCGCTTCACCAAATTCTCGCCAATTGGAACTCAACAAATCAAAGCGGCATCCTCACCTGCTCGGCGCTCAAAGAAAGCTATCGAAATCACATTCTTGCCGGCATTGAAAACGCTCATCTCATCTGGCTTGATCCTCCACGCGCAGCCCTTGTTGAACGACTCCTGCATCGCACCGACCACTTCATTCATCCCAGCCTGCTCAAAAGTCAACTCGACACAATCGAACCTCCCATACCTGAAGAATTCGCCTTCCACATCACGGCCAATCTTCCCGCCAATCTCATAGCTCAGGAGATTCGCCACCATCTCGCTATAAAATGAAACAAAATCCCCACCCCAACCATCTAACTCAGTAGCCCAAAACAAAAAGGACGGTCATCATGGCTAAAATCACACTCATTTTTGCAGCACTTCTCATTGCGCTCGGCCTCGCCGGCTTCTTCGGCACAGGCAGCTTGCATTACACCGCGCTCATACCCACCTGGATCGGCCTCATTCTCGCCATCGGTGGATGGCTCTCCATCAGCCCCAGCGAATCCCGCCGCAAGCTCTTCGCGCACATCAACGTCACCATCGCCCTCATCGCATTCATTGGCTCCGTAGTTGAGATATTCCGCGGCATCTCGCATGCCCACGCCATCGGGGCAGAAGTCAACCCAATCGCGCTTACCAGCAAAATCGCTCTCGCAGCACTGCTACTTCTCTACATTATTCTCTGCGTTCGCTCCTTCATCACTGCGCGTAGATCAGGAAAGGTTTAACTGAATGGGCAGCATGCACGGCATGGGCGGTATGGGTGGCGGAATGAAGGCTGAGCGTTCCTCGCGCGGTGGCGGAATGCGTGCTGCAACTGATGCACTCCCAAAACGCAAGCCCAGCTTCAAACACATCTGGCCGCACATCTGGGCGCTCATGCGTCCGCGCCTATGGCTCATCACCGGTGGGCTTGGGCTCACGCTCATCAAAGTTGCTGCCGGCCTCACTATTCCAGCCATCAGCAAATACCTCATTGACAACGTTCTCAATGCGAATCCGCCCCACCCAGAGCGCCTTTTCTACATTATCGCCATAGTTCTCGGCGCTACGCTGACACAGGCCATCACTTCCTACTCGCTCACACAATTGCTCTCCGTCGAGGGCCAGAAGCTTATTGCCGAACTGCGTCGCCGCGTTCAGCGTCACGTTGGACTGCTGCCCGTTTCCTACTACGACGAGAATCGCGCCGGTACCCTCGTCGCACGCATCATGACAGACGTTGAGGGCGTGCGCAATCTCATCGGCACCGGCCTCGTCGACTTCGTCGGCGGAACACTTACCGCCGTCTTCGCCTTCGCATTTCTCATGCATCGTAGTGTCACAGTCACGCTCACCGTCTTCGCTGTCATCGGCATCTTTACTTTCTTTTTACAAATGGGATTCAAGAAGATTCGCCCCATTTTCCGCGAACGCGGCAAAATCAACGCTGAGGTCACAGGCAGGCTCACAGAATCACTCGGCGGCGTGCGCGTCATCAAGGGCTATCACGCAGAAGATCGCGAAGCCGAAGTCTTCGCCGGTGGTGTGCAGAAACTGCTTGATAACGTCATGAAGTCCCTGCGCATGACCAGCACTCTCGGCTCAGCTTCCACCGCAGTTCTCGGGATTGTCACCGCTATCGTCATGTTCATGGGCGGTCACCTCATCCTCAGCCACACATGGACCGTTGGATCTTATTTTCAATACAACATGTTTCTCGCCTTCATGATCGCGCCTGTCTTCCAGATCGTGAACATCGGTACGCAACTTACAGAAGCATTCGCCGGGCTCGACCGCACCACGGAGCTACTCTCCGTCCCCGACGAAAACCAATCGCCCGATCGCACCATCTCGCTTCCGCCTATCAACGGCAACGTGCAATTTGAAGACGTCCACTTCGCATACGATCCTGAAAAGCCCGTCCTCCACGGCATCAGCTTCGATTCGCGCCCCGGCACTGTCACTGCACTGGTCGGCTCCTCGGGCTCAGGCAAGTCCACCATCATTAGTTTGATCTGCGCTTTCCACACGCCCATCACCGGCCGCATCCTGGTCGATGGCACGGACCTCTCCAAGGTCAACCTCAACACCTACCGCTCGCAACTCGGCGTCGTTCTTCAGGATTCTTTCCTCTTCGACGGCTCCATCCGCGAGAACATCCTCTTCTCCCGCCCCAACGCAACTGAAGATGAATTCCTCTTCGCCTGCCGCACTGCGCGTGTTGACGAGTTCGCCGAGCGCTTCCCGGAGCAGTACGACACCATCGTCGGCGAACGCGGCGTCAAGCTATCAGGCGGCCAGCGTCAGCGCCTTTCGATCGCGCGTGCCCTGCTGGCCAACCCGCGCATCCTGATTCTCGACGAAGCCACCAGCAGCCTCGACTCCGAATCAGAAGCCATGATTCAAGCTGGCCTCACAAAGCTGATGGAGGGGCGCACCACGTTTGTGATCGCCCACCGTCTCTCGACGATTCGCCGCGCCGATCAAATTTTAGTTGTTGAAGAAGGCCGCATCGTCGAACGCGGCAACCACGAAGAACTCTTCGCCAGGCAAGGCCGCTACTACGACCTCTACACCCGCCAGCACGGACTGGAGGCGAATCTGTTTCTGGCACCTGGTGAAGGCGATACGGTAGAGGTCAGTTAATTCTTGAAGCTCACATAAAGGCTTAGCTGGACTGCGATTGGAGTTCCATGCTTGGTTGCTGGTTTGAATTTGTATTGCTTTACTGCGTTGATAGCACTGTCATCTAAATCCTGCCTCACCGACTTCAGTATATGAACATTCTGAGGATTGCCCTGCGCATCAACAATTAATCCCACTAGTACTGTGCCGCTCAAGTGATCTCGTTTCGCCGCATCGGATGAGAGCGCTTCAACTGAGTGTATAACCTCGGGCTTCTTTATTGCGTACAGTGAAGGTGGTGCCTGCATGTTACCGGGCGCTTCTGCCGGCTTCGACGCATCTTGGCCATATGTCGCCGCTGAAACAATTAGACAAGCAGCGATTGTCAAAATCATCTTCATCGCATCCTCCAAGTCGCTCACAACTTATCACGCCAACCCTAACTCCCTCACCAGAAACGCATAATCAAATGCAATCTCTTTCAAGTAGTCATACCTTCCGCTCGCCCCACCATGCCCAGCCTCCATATTCGTTACCAGCAGCAGCCGATTTGCGTCTTTTTTCAGTGTCCTGAGCTTGGCTACATACTTTGCCGGCTCCCAGTACATCACCTGAGAATCATTGAGTGAAGTCTTCACCAGCATTGCCGGATAGCTTCCCTCCTTCAAATTGTCATACGGCGAATAACTCAACATATAACTGAAATATTTTTCTTCGTTCGGATTTCCCCACTCCTCATACTCCGGTACCGTCAACGGTAAACTCGCATCGAGCATCGTGTTCATCACATCCACAAACGGCACATGCGAAAGCACCGCGCGATACAAATCCGGCCGCATATTCACCACTGCGCCCATCAGCAATCCGCCCGCCGACCCGCCCTCAATCGCCACGCGTTCCTTATCTCCAAACCCCTCGGCAATCAAATGCTCTGTGACGGCTATAAAGTCCGTAAACGTATTCCGCTTCACCAGCATCTTCCCCGCATCATGCCACGGCGTACCCAAATCTCCTCCGCCCCTGATATGCGCATACGCCATCACTACGCCACGGTCGAGCAAACTCAGTCTATTTGAACTGAATCCCACCGGCAGCGAGTACCCGTACGACCCATACCCATAGACATATAGCGGATTCTCGCCGCGCTTGAAACAATCCTTGCGATAGACAATCGAAACCGGCACCTGCGTACCATCAGCCGCGGTCGCATGCAAACGCTCGCTCGTATAAAGCGTACGATTAAACCCGCCCGGCACCTCCTGCTCCTTGAGCAGCGTACTTTCGCCCGTTGCCACATCGTACTCAAATACCGAGTTCGGCGAGACCAGCGATTGATATGCATAACGAAAACGCGTTGCATCAAAGATCCGGTTGATATACGGATACGCGTTGTAAGCCGGCTCAGGAAAAGCTATCTCCGCACTCTGCGTCGCCTTATCTCCTTCACCCGTAAACTTCCAAATTCGCAACTTCGGCAATCCATCCTCGCGCTCACAAGCTACAAAAAATTCCTTGAAGACGCCAACATCTTCAAGCATCACATCTGCACGATGAGCAATCACCTCGCGCCACTCACTCTCTCGCGTATCGCCAACCGGCGCAGTCACCAGACGAAAATTTCTCCCCCGGTCATTCGTCCTGATCCACCACACCCCGTTGCGATGATCCACCGAATACTCATGTTCATCGCGCCGCTCGGCAATCACGGCAAACTCGCCCGTCGGATCATCCGCTTCCAGCACCCGAGATTCACTCGTTGTATGACTTCCTGATTCAACAACAATGAACTTTCCATCCCGCGTACGTCCCGCACCCAAATTAAATCGCTCGTCATCATCCTGGTAAACCAACACATCCGCACTATGCGCCGTGCCCAATAAATGCCTCCAAAGTTGATACTGCCGCTTCTGCTCACCATCCTCAACCGTATAAAAAAGCCTCCGGTTATCCGCAGCCCACACCACCGAACCAACGCGCTCAACTTCGCCAGCCAGAGTCTCGCCCGTCTCCAGATCTTTAATCCTGAGCGTGTACTGCCTGAACCCCGTCAAATCCGTCGTGTACGCCAGCCATCGGCCATCATCCGTAATATCCGTGTCGCCAAAGGCAAAAAACGCATTCCCCACGGCCAACAAATTTCCGTCCAGAATCACGCTCGCTGTAACTCCCGCACTCGGAGCAATCTCCCCTTCCTGCGCAGGTATCCTGCAATACGTCGCATACTGCTTGCCCTCCTCCGTCCGCGTCACATACCACCACGCACCATCGCGATACGGAACCGAAACATCCGTCTGCTTCATATGGCTGAGCATCTCGGCATAAAACGTCTCTCTCAATTCAGCCAGCGGCGCCATCTCCGCCTCGGCATACTCATTCTCCGCATTCAGGTAAGCCGTCACCTCGGGACTCTCCTTCTCGCGCAGCCAGGCGTAATCATCGCGGAGAGTAAAACCGTGCACTTCGGTTGTCTTTGGTTCTTTGCGGGCAATCGGCGGGGTCAAATTCATGGTCATAGTCATTACTTCCAGTGTAAGTCCACACAGGCAGGCGTAAAAACACATGCAACCCTCCTTTTCTACTGCGACATGGGGAATCAACTCTGCCAGCACCCATTTGCCGTGATAACGAGTAAACTGAGTATGTGAATGAGCCGCAACAATCCGAATTGCAGCCTGAACCTGCTCCCTCTAATCCAGATCTGCCAACTCAGGAGCAAGCCGCGCCGCGTCCACACGGTGCGTTGCGATTTGTCGTAGCCGCGTTGATTCTCCGCGGCGATGAAGTGCTCATTTGCCAGAGACGCCCCGATCAGCCTATGGCTCTCCAATGGGAATTCCCAGGCGGAAAAATCGAGCAAGGAGAAGGCCCTGAAGTCGCTCTCGCCCGCGAACTGACTGAGGAACTCGGAATCACTGCAACCATCGGCCCGCGCGTCACACGCATCCGCCACAATTATCGCCACGGCGGCGCCGTCGATTTGCAGTTCTACACTGTCCGCGAGTACACCGGAGAAATCGTCAACCACATCTTCAACGAACTGCGTTGGGCCAAACTCGCCGACCTGCCCAGCTACGACTTCCTCCCCGCCGATCGTGGGTTGGTGCGCGACCTGGCAGCCGGAAAGCTGTTGTAAGTTACATATTATTTCTGTCTCCCGGCAACTTTGCCGTTGACAGTTTCATGCCAACCATCCGCCGCATCAATGTCCCGGAATCATTCCCCACAGCATCACCATCGTCATGCCTATGACGAGAATGCTCGTTCCCCAGGCAATAATGTTCCACAAAACAGAGTTTTTATGCTCGCCCATCAGGTCACGGCGATTGATCAACAGCAGCATGAGAATAATTACAACCGGCAGCAAGACACCATTTAAAACCTGTGAAAGAATCGCCACGTTGATCAACTGCGAATCCGGCAACAGCAGAACTGTAAGAGCGCCTCCGGCTATCAGCAAAGTGTATAGCCAATAAAAAAACGGCGCTTCTTTGAAGCTCTTGTCCACACCGGACTCAACTCCAAGTCCTTCGCAAACCGTGTACGCCGTTGAAAGCGGCAGAATTGATGCGGCAAACAAAGACGCATTGAAGAGCCCGAATGCAAAAAGAACGAAAGCGTAATCTCCTGCCAGTGGCCGCATCGCTTCGGCTGCGTCCGCCGCTACCTGAATCGCGCCCAGCCCATGAACATAAAGTGTGGCCGCGCATGCAACCACAATGAACCACGCAACTACATCTGTAAAAATGCTTCCAATAATAACGTCAAGCCGCGACGCCGCATAATCCTTGACGCGAATCCCTTTCTCCACAATCGAAGACTGAAGATAAAACTGCATCCACGGCGCAATGGTTGTGCCCACCACTCCAATCGCCATGTACATGTAAGCCTTGTCGCTCCACACGCTTTTCGCTGGCAACTGTATAGTTTGATGCAGTGCCTCGCTCCAATTTGGCTGCGAGAGTACACCGGCAAATATGTACGCGATATAAACTAGCGAAGCAACTAGAAATATCTTTTCTGTGCTCTTGTAATCGCCGCGAATCACCAGCGCCCATACCAGCGCGGCACAAAGTGGAACCGATATGAACTTCGAAACATGGAAGAGGTGCAGGGAGCCGGCAATGCCAATAAACTCCGTCACTACATTCGTGTAATTCACCACTACCAGCAGAACCATCAATATAAATGTGAGCCGCAACCCGAACTCTTCACGAATAAGGTCGCTTAATCCCTTGCCAGTCACGACGCCCATGCGGGCGCACATCTCCTGCACCACGATCAGCGCAATCGTGATCGGGATCATCGTCCACAACAGCGTGTAACCGTACTGCGCGCCTGCCTGCGAGTAAGTGAGAATGCCGCCCGAGTCATTGTCCACATTAGCGGTAATAAATCCGGGGCCGAGCACGGCCATGAACAAAAGTATCCGGATTCGCCAGCGTTTCCACATGCTCGTCAGGTCCTAAGGGTTGGTCATAATTCTCTGCCTTTCTGACCATAACAGGCGAGGCTTGGGCCTCGAAACCCTGGCCACGAGTCAGTCAAAAGAAAAGCAGCAGAAAATTGACAAATTATATATACCTTGGTACATTTGTACTTTGATACAGGAGGGAATATGTCACAGTCACAGAAAAACCGCGAACCCGTCATCGTAGAACGTGTTCAGACCGGAGTACGCATGGAAAAACGCATGCTCAAAGTCCTCAAAGCCATCGCTGAGCAAAAAGAAATGACCCTCGGCGATCTTCTCGAAGGAATTGTTCTCCACGCATTTGAGGGCAAGCAACTTCCCTTCTCGCCTCAAACTATTAAGGACATTGAGCAGTTCAAAACACTCTACGGAATGACGCTCAAGGCCTCAGATAGCCACAACCTCAAGGAACGCAAAAAGTAAGTTGTTGCAGCCCGATTGCTGATGGCCCATTGCGGCGCGCTAAACTGAGGAGCATGTATTCACTCGACTACTATCAGGAGATACCATGTCCCTCTCTGATCTCAATGAACAAATACCAGCGCGCCGTAAACTGATCGGCTCACTCGTTTCCGCCGCCGCCCTCGCCGGACTCGGTGCCTCTGCAACTCCAGCCGGCGCAGCGCCTCCAGAAGAAAAATTACCCGCAGAACACGAGGAGATTTTCGCCACAGCCCGCCTGCGCAGTTACAAAAACCGCCGTTCCTCAAGCTGGGATCGCACTGGCGGCAATGACGATTTTGTTCACGTCGCTGCGGGCCAGTCCGTCACGCTACTCGACGAACCAAATCCCGGCGTCATCACACACATCTGGTTCACCATTAACTCCAGTGACGATTACCACCTCAAGAATCTCGTTCTGCGTGCCTGGTGGGATGGCGAGAGCACGCCCTCCATTGAAGTGCCCATCGGCGATTTCTTCGGCCTCGGTCTGGGCGAATATTTCACTTATCAGTCATCGCTTCTGACCGTCGCCTCCGTCAAAGCCCTCAATGCATATTTCAAAATGCCATTCCACACAGCGCGCGTTACGCTGACCAATGAAGGCACCATTCCGACTGACAATCTCTATTACGCATTTGATTACATCACGCTGCCTTCACTGCCCGATGGTCTCGGCCGCTTCCACGCGCAGTATCGTCAGGCCGCGCCATGCAATGGCGCCAGCAACGATTGGCTCACCAATGGCGACGCCAACGCACTCAAGAACCTCGACGGCAAATTGAATTACATTTACATGGAAGCCGCTGGCAAGGGCCACTTCATCGGTGTCACACACTCAGTTCTGCAAAACCAGGACGGCTGGTACGGCGAAGGCGATGACATGTTTTTCATCGATGGCGACACATTGCCTACTATCAACGGAACCGGCAGCGAAGATTACTTCAACGGCGCTTGGGGATTCGAAGGCAGACCTTACGCTTACCCCAACAGCGGCGCACCATATATTGTCGACCCGGAGCGCATTGGCGGTCGTTACGCACTCTATCGCTGGCACAACGAAAGTCCCATTGCCTTTGAAAATTCCTTGCGCGTCACCTGCGAACACGGTCACGCCAACTCTCGCTCTGACAACTACTACACAACCGCTTACTGGTACCAGACAGAGCCGCACGCGCCCTTCCCCACTCTACCCAGGCCGCAAGAGCGCATCCCGCACATTTATCAGGTAGGCAAGGCAGGCGTGCTCAAACTACCCACCGAATAGCACTCAAAATTAAAGACAAAAAGCGGCCTGGAATCCATCAGGAATCCAGACCGCTTTTACTTTCTGCGTCCACAAACTATTTTGTATAAACTCGCACATAATCAACCAGCATCGTCGACGGAAACGGTGTGCTCGAGTTCGGCGAGCCTGGCCAATCTCCACCTACAGCCAAATTAATGATGATGAAATTACTCTGCCCCGCATCAAACGGCCAAACAGCGCCAGGCAAACCGCTGATGCTCGACGTGCTGTATGTGGCATATGGCGAACTGGCATCATCAATGTAGTAGTCCACACTTCCCGGGCTCCAAATCATCCCGTACGTGTGCCACTGAGCTGCACTCTGGCCTGCCGGAAAATAAAACGTTGTCCCCAGGTTGCCACCTGTAAATCCGGTTCCATGAATCGATCCCGCATTCCAATCCGGTGTAGCGGCCGCATCAATGCGTTCCAACACATCTTGCTCTCCGCATGCCGGCCAATTCACTGTCGCAATATTGTTGCCCAGCAACCAGAATGCCGGCCAAAATCCCTGCGCCTCAGGCACCTGTGCCCTCACTTCAACCCGGCCATACTGCAAACTGAACAACCCTTCCGTCTTCAAGCGCGCTGAAGTATACACCCCTGCTGATGGTTGCTCCGCCACAATATTCAAATACCCGTTCGTATCCACAAACGCATTGGGATTCGCCGTGCTGCAGGGCGAAGTATTCGATCCCCATGCACAATAGTTTTCCAGTTCATGATTTCCAAAACCACTGTTGCCCGTATCGTAAGTCCAGATTGCTGGATTAGGCTCGGCAATCGCTCCCGTAGAGTTGTTGAACTCATCAGACCAAACCAGAGTCCCTGAAGCAATATTCGGCGTAATGCTTTGGCTCGCAACTGTACTCTGCGTGTCGTTCGGAGACGTAGCAATCGCTTTAACCGTCAGATTGGATGCCACTAAAAATGGTGCTTGATAGACCTGTGAACTTGTCGTCGGTGTCGTTCCATCAACCGTATAAAAGATCGTTGAAGAGTTTGAACTATCATTGATGCTTACTATCGACGCTCCATTCTGCACGCCATTCGCTGTTGTATTCACTGTGATCACTGGTGTTGCCGCTTGTGTTGGCCCAGTACCGCCGCCGCTTGTTCCACCACCACTGCATGCAATTAATGTTGCCGATAAGAAAAATAAAATCATTACCGCGGCTAATCTCTGCACCACTCTTGATTGATTCACGTTGATAGGCCCCTCCCGGGCCACGCACCATCGACTCAAGTATTCATCTAAACAGAAACGGCCGCAGTTGAAAACTGCGGCCGTCACATTGCATCGTTAATTTGTTTAAGCTTAGCTGGTCTTGTACTGCCGTGGGGCAAAGAGTTCTTTCAAAGCTGCAGTTGAAAGTATGGATTCTTCTTCCTCGACGCCTTCAACCTTGCTGAGCAGAATCTTCACCACGTCGGTAACGCCGTAACTGCTGCGCCCCAACGAAAGGAACTGGCCAACGGTCTTCAATTCATCGCCTGCCGTCAAAAGAATCGGCTCAACGCTCATATCCTTGCGCACCTGCGCATTGCCGATATTCGCCAGCAAACCATTGCAAAGGCACTTGCGTCCAACCGTCTCTTCGATCTTGCCGCCCTTATTCAAATAGTTTTGCTCTGGCTCAGCCGAACAGCGGTAACCAACATTGCCATTCTCAAGTGCGTAAGGCTCCCTCAGATATCCAAGATCGCAGACACGTTTGCGCGCCGCATATACCTCAGGCTCTGAGTTAGTCCCCTTCAGCTGCACTACCTTGAATGGAAATCCAGTCGGCGAGGCCAGCGGATCTGTGTACACTTTGCCGCCTCCATTACGCACGTCTGAGAGCACGGACTGGCGCACGTCCTTCTTCAGCCCCGACTCTCGAGCCAGTGCAAAGGCCGTACCCACCTGCACGCCCGCCGCTCCAGCTGCAATAGCTTCAGCCACCTTCGCCGGCGTTCCGTAACCGCCCGCCATCCAGAAAGGCACACCCAGTTCGCGTAGTGCAGCAATGTCCACAACATCTCGGTCGCCATAAATCGGCTCGCCCGTATCCGTGAGCAGCAACTTGCCACGCGGTGGCGCATTATGACCGCCGGCAATCGGCGTCTCAATCACTAATCCATCCACGCGCCCATTCGCCCTGCGCAACATCGTCGTCGCCAGCGTATTCGAAGAAACAATCGCCAGAAATCTTGGCCTGCGCAACTGCGGCAACGCACCCTCGGCATATTCCGCCGGGTCAAAGCGCATCATTGTGTCCATCTCCGGCGTTGCGCCCGTTACTGCAAGCTTGTACTCAGCAGGTCTTTGTGCAGCCAGCGCATCCAGCACTCCCGGAATATGCAGCGGAATCCCCGCGCCCATCAACACATAGCCCACACCAGCCAGCATCGCGCCATAGATCGACGGCAGATGCGGCAACTGAACCTTCTCCAGGAAATTGATCCCCACCGGATTATCGTGACCCTCGCGTGCCAGAAACACCTCAACGAAGTTGCTCACAATGCAAAGTTCCACCATCTTGCGCGAGTGGCGCATCTGGTGCATCGGTGTCGTTGGATAAGGCTCGTTATCGGCTTTGCCGCCGGGAATAAAATATTCGTTCCAGATGCGTTTGGCCATCGTCTGGAAGGGAAACGCGTCCAAACCGCGCTTCATATCCCCGCCCTCATCACCATCTGCAAGACGACGCACAAAGAGCGAATCGATAGCGGTACCTGAAACTACACCAAGCTGACCGACTTTCGAAACAGCCTGCGCAAGACGCCAATTCGATACTCCGACGCCCATCCCACCCTGGATGATTTTTGGAAAATAAACCATGTATACATTGTTTCATATTTAGGGCAAATATCCTGAATTATCTTGAACTTCGGTTTCATCCTGGCATAAAGAGTACCCACATAATTAAACCTATCTGACACTCTGGTCGTGATTTATGAATAAAGTGAGCATTATTGAATAGTTTTTAGACTTTTTCCCTCAAATAGCTGATCACATGGTCTGCCTGCACCGCGCCCACCATCCGCCCCTGCGCGTCCACCACTGGCAACGTCTGCAGGTTGTACTTGTCAAAAGTCTCGGCCAAATCATTCTGATTCATCTCCCACGGGCAACTCAGCACCCGCGCCTCACTCAACACATCCAGCCGCGTCTCGGGCATTGCCAGCACCAAGCGCGGCATGGAGACAGCCCCCGTCAGCACACGTTTTTCGTCGAGTAGGTAAATGTGCGTAATTACCTCCACATCACCGTCGTATTCTCGCAGCGCCTTCACCGCATCGGCTACAGTCGCCTTGTTGTTCACGGCCACAAAATCCGTCGTCATCGCGCCTGCTGCAGATTTCTCGTCAAACTCTAGAAGCTCCTCAACCTCCTGCCGCTCCTCGGGTTCCATCTCCTCGAGAATCGCCTCAGTGCGCTCATCCGAAAGCTCAGCCAGCAAATCCGCCGCCGCACCAGGGTCCATCTCCTCAACAATATCGGCGATCTTCTCTTCGTCCAGCGACTCCAAAAGCTCCTTCTGAAGCTTCGGCTCAACTTCTTCAAGCGTCTCCGCCGCTACCTCCTCATCGAGCGATATAAATATCGCCTCACGTTCTGCCGGAGCCAGATCCTCCAAAATATCCGCCAGATCTCCAGGGTGCATTTCGCCCAAACGATCGTGGCTGATGCGCAGCTTCACGCGACGCGCCGGATCCACTTCGATGACATCCACAAACTCCCAGGGTATCCCGTTCCCTTTCATGCGTCGCGTGATCCCATCCAGCGTCGTGCGTGGCAGTATCCCATTGAATATGCGCCGAATCGCCCCACGCAGCCCCACTTCAACTTCGGCCACACGCAGCAAATGCACCGAACCCTGTCCCATCCACTCCAGCTCAACATCATTCACGCGCACCACCTTGCGTCCGTGAATATCAATAATCTGCCGGTCAATCAAATCCTGTTGCAGATAGAGGAACGTCGCCTTCTCGCTGAGTTCAGTCAACGCATCCGGCGAGCGCAATTCGAGCGTCCCAGCCGGCGTCTCCATTACCTCTTCTGACGACACAATCCGCAACCCGGCGCGTGTCTTCAGCACTAGCCCGGCAACCTTGCCCGCATCGGCCCCCGTCGCTACGGCCACATCCTTCAGCCGCCCACGCAACTGCCCCTGAGCATCCGTCACTGGAGTTCCCAGCAACGCCGTAAGGCTCACGCGAGATGTCGTCCTTAAATGCATAAGTGGAGTTTAGACCCAACGGCCCGTTCGTTGCGAGTTACAGATCTGATTACAGCAAAAAATGGTGAATCAAAACTTATAAATTCTAACTTTTTCTGCGTATTCATCGTTCCTAATTCGAGCATCAACTTCCCGAATTAGAAACCTCAATGCTGCATGGCTCAAATCACATACCGCTACCACTCGTTTCGCATTACACTTGCCTCAGATCAAGATCAGGAGAAGCCGTGGACCTCATCATTGAAACCCGCGAAGAGAATGGCGCCACCATCCTCAACCTTACCGGCCGCATCACGCTCGGCGGTGGCAGCACAATTCTGCGTACTGCAACCCATGAGATCCTTGAGAGCGGAGCCAAATCCCTCATCCTCAATCTCGCCGGAGTCGACCTCATTGACAGCTCAGGCCTCGCCGAAATCACCAGCGCGCACATATACGCTGAACGCCACGCCGCCACCATCACCCTCACCAACCTCGACTGGAACCTCCAGCATCTCTTCGACCTCACCCGCCTCTCCACCATCCTCCACATCAATCTACCCACCCAACCCGCCTGACCCAGCAATCTCTCCTCCAAATAAAAAGGGCCGCTCATTCCGAGTGGCCCCATCATTCTCATCGCCTACAGATCAATCTGAGTTCACCCATCGCTCAAACTGATCCCTGATTTCTGACATCTGATCCCTGTTTTTAAAACTTCACCTGCGGCACATTCTTTGCCCCCGCGCTCGCCTGGAAGTAAGCATCCTTCGCCTGGAATCCTGCAAGGCTCGCCCAGATACTATTCGGGAACTGACGAACAAAAGTGTTGTAATCACGCAGCGTATCGTTGTATCTCCGGCGCGAAACCGTGATCCGGTTCTCAGTACCCGCCAGTTCATCCTGCAGCCGCATGTACTGCTCATTCGAGCGCAACTGCGGATAATTCTCCACCAGCACCAGGAACTTGTTCATCGCGGTATCCAGTTGTCCGTTCGCTGCAATCTTGTCAGTCGGCGTCTGTGCATTCATCAATCCCTTGCGCGCTTCGGCCACCTCGGTAAAGACGCTGTTCTCTTCCTTTGTAAATCCCTTCACCGTCTCCACCAGGTTCGGAATCAAATCCGCGCGCCGTTCCAACTGTGTATCTACATCCGACCACGCGGCCTTCACTGCCTCATCCTTGGCCACAAACTGTTTCTGCGCGCTGATAAAGCTGCCCCCAATCATCAAGGCAACAATCACCAACACACCCACCACTCCAAGTACCGTCATCAATCCTTTGCTCATTCGAACCATCTCTCCTCTGGCAGAGTTTTTCTCTGCCGTACTGCTTAGTTAATCCAAAACTGCTAATCCAAAAATCTCAACCCGTGAACTTACCATCCTCCATCCGACCCACCACCGCCGGTGCTGCCTCCACCAAATCCACCAAACCCTCCACCGCCGCCCCCGCCGAA